>Ga0315309_1000117_pt1 | contig 45415 bp, 37 predicted proteins | sample TDP4_MG_FD_203080 | JGI IMG/M metagenome (GOLD analysis project Ga0315309, IMG submission 203080) | Freshwater sediment microbial communities from Lake Towuti, South Sulawesi, Indonesia - TDP4 | ecosystem: Environmental > Aquatic > Freshwater > Lake > Sediment | place: Indonesia: South Sulawesi... | reverse complement strand
GCCGACACCGACCCAGACTGTGTTGCCAACTTATCCACCAACAGCGACCAACACGCCGCTGCCAACCTATACGCCTACGCCGACCTCTGCCAGCACACCTTCCCCGACCAACACGCCAACGTCGCTGCCGACAAACACGCCTACCTTTGCTCCCACCAACACGCCAGCGTCGCCAAACACACCATTGCCTACCGACACGCCAACCCTAACCCCTACCACCATACCGACGCCAACACCGACCCCAGGCTCTGTTGCCAACTTGTCCACCAACAGCGACCAACACGCCGCTGCCAACTTATACGCCGACCCCCAATTAGGGTAAGTTCAAGTCTTTTTGCCTTTTGTAAGCAAGGAGTAGCTTCTCATTTTCCATCTCAAAGCTGAACATGAGCACCAGATCATTCTACAAGTTCAGTGTGTTGCATAACATCTTAGCTACATGAGGGGGCTAAATTCGTGCAGAAATGCAAAGTATCAGTAGTCAGAGACACATTTTACTAGCCAGGAGCTATCTGAAAAATAGCTCCTTTTTAGTACCTCTAAGAGCGTGTCTGAAAATTCAAAACATGCGCTCCTTTGAAGCCGGAAGCTAGCCTGATATGGTCTGAGAGAACCCAATTTTCGTGAGAAAAAAATACGGGGCTTTTTTGAATGAATTACGTACGTTTACGGATAGACAGGCCGGGCAAAAGTGTGTAGTATGATAATGGTTCCCAACTTGATTGCCTTTACTTTAGCTCTCGATGAACCCGATTTCCCTTCTGCTCGTGGACGACAACCCCACCTTTTTGCGTATTGCAACCCGCTTTTTGTAGGAGCACGATGATGTGGTGGTCGGAAGAATTTTCAGACACCCTCTAAGCAGACTGAAGTGAAGTTATGAACGCTCCGATAAATTCTTACCAAATTCTAACCTTTTCCTAACGAGTTTCTTACCTAATTGGAGTATACTGATGCCAATCGGTGTAAAGAAGTCTGCCGACGGTTGACACGACTGCAGGTAGAAAGGTTACCGTGATGTTGCTTGAGAGAAAGGACGTGGCGAGCAGCAAAGACCTGGAAGCCTTATGTGCCCAACGTTTGCGTGGGGCACGTTGGCCTGAACAGGTGAACTGCCCGCATTGCCACTCTGAGGAAGTGACAGATATCAGGCCATACATGGATGTGTTTCAGCGTTATCTGTGTCTGGCCTGTGGCAAGACCTTTAACGATAAGACGGGAACCATCTTTGAGAACTCCAAAGTCTCGCTTTCCGCCTGGGCCGGGGCGGCCTATCTGCTGGCGGCCGACGAGCCGGTCACCGTCATTGCTGAGAACGTCGGCGTCAGTTATCCCACTGCCCTGCGGATGGTGAGAGAGTTACGCAAATCGAGCTTGTTACATACCCTGGAGGAGGTCGCCAGAGAGAAGCTATTCAGGCCCTGGAAACAGTTGGGATTCGAATCAGTGGAGTGATCGCGAAGCAGAGCGTTCGTTCAGAGGGGAAGGACGATGGGAAATATTTCACAGCCAGCGTTGCTGTCTTAAACGGAAAGTGAGAGCGTCATGAGGAGGATGCGTTTTCTGGTAGCCATACTCATTATCTGGCTCTTTCTCTTCTATAACATAGAGCGGCTGAGCGAGCCTATCGATATCAACCGTGTGGCTTACACTCTTGTGCCGATTATGGCTGTTCTTGTTATTCTCGTTCCCCGCTTGCGCAAAGTCCCTTTGGGGGTGCTTCTGGTGGGGCCCATCCCGATATTCCTGGTGCTCAAGGCCGGGGTGGGGTCTCGTGTGTGGGGCACGGCTATTCCCTTGACAGTGACAGAGATATGCGTCATTGCTCTGACGACCATCCTGGCGCGTTGGGTGGGCAACGGGCTGAGTGAGTTTGAGAGTGCCATAGCTAATATCACTATTGGGCAAGTCGGCAAACTACCTGAGCCGTTTTCGACTGGCCAGGGTGAGATGTACCGGGAGGTGCGGCGGGCCCGGCACCATCAGCGCCCCCTGACGCTGATGGCCATTGGGGTTGAAAAAGAATCAGTACAGGTTGCCCTGGACCGGATGGTGCAAGAAGTCCAGCAAGCGATGATGAGACAGTATGTGCTATCTGGCGTGTCCAAGACGCTATGCGATGAACTGGCAGACTACAATATTATCGCCCAGAGAAATGATCACTTTCTTGCCTTGTTACCGGAAGTAACGCCAGAGAAGTTGACCGATCTGATCGAGCGATTGCGCCGGGCAGTGTTTGAGCGGGTAGGGGTCACCCTGCAAATTGGCACTGCATCTTTCCCTGAGGACGCCGTGACCTTTGAGAGCCTGGTGGAGAAAGCTGTTAAGGAAATGGATGCAGAACCAGAGCCAAGGATCTCCTCGCAGCCTCAATGGTTGACAACGGAACATCATACTATATAGTGTTTGCAAAGGAGAAGAGCGATGGACTTGGTAATCATTAATCAACCTCGGGTGTTCCCTTATCGGAAGTATCAAATCGCCAAGCGTGTAGTGGACCTAGCCTTTTGCCTTCTGGCTATGCCTCTGGTGCTTCCACTGCTGGTCATCTGTGCGCTTGCTATTCACATCGACTCACCGGGGCCTGTGCTCTTTGTTCAAGAGCGCATTGGCAAGGGGGGGCGTCGCTTTCGGCTATACAAATTCCGCACTATGCAGCACAATCTTGATGATAGCTATCACCGAGCTTTTATGAAAGCTTTTGTGAGCGGGCGAATTGGTGAAAATGAAAACGGTGGAGCGCTTTACAAGCCTTTTCAGGCTTCGCAGGTCACCCGGGTGGGGCGCATCCTGCGCAAGACCAGCTTGGACGAACTGCCACAGCTCATCAACGTGCTCAGGGGGGAAATGAGCCTGGTTGGTCCCCGACCTAACGTGCTCTGGGAATTTGAGGAGTATAAGGGCTGGCACAATGAGCGTCTGGAAGTGCTACCGGGGATCACTGGCCTGGCTCAGGTGCGGGGGCGGAGTGGTATAACTTTTGATTCTATAGTAAAATATGACATTGAATACATTGAGAGGCAGAGCCTGGCGCTGGATTTGAAGATCCTGTGGTGGACTCTGATCTCGGTCTTCCTTGGGACGGGCGCTGAATAGGGGGCAAAGCGAGGCCGGCGTTGAAGTAGGTGGAAAGGCTCCTTGTCGGCGTAAATAGATTTTTCAACGGTTTAGCCTCAATACCGTTGGGTTAAGAAAGCGAGCGCTGGTCGAATAGGTCCGATGGGCTGTATTGAGACCAAGCGAGCGGCTTTTCAGAGGCTTTGAACGCGTTCGGGCCAGCGCCTTGGCCTCAATATGCTACGTTACTCGAGAGGAGGGGAATATGGAGCTAAAAATCTATTTGCGGATCCTGTTGAGAAAATGGTGGATCGTTCTGCCTGTTTTTCTGATCACGTTCACAGCTACCGTTGTATTGACTTTCACTCAAGCGCCTACTTATAAAGCCACCGCCACTTTCGTTATCGCTCCCACCGGCGCTCTTGAGAATGTAGGGAGCTTTTTGGGTGGATTAGAGGTATTGAGTGGCCGGACCGAAATTGCCAACACTTACGCCGAGGTGGCTGCCAGTTGGGCGATCAGGCGAGAAGTAGCCGAGGAGTTGAATTTATCTTGGGATCAGTGGAAGAGGCTTTCGGTTGGCAGCAAGTTGCGGGCTGGCACGAATGTGATGGAGATCACGGTCGAAGGAAGTGACCCTGTTCTCGTCAGAGACTTTGCCAACGCGGTCGGCGCCAAGACAATGGCCTATGTGCAGGAACTATATGAGGTCTACGAGCTGAGACCCCTTGACCAGGCCGGACTCCTTGCTTCTCCTGTAGGACCTAACAGGGTGCTGTACCTGGCTTTAGGAGCCATGTTAGGCCTGGCTCTGGGCGTGGGGCTGGCTTTCCTTTCAGAGTACCTACAGACTCCTCTGGTAAGCGTGACAGACTTGGGTATCTTCGACAATGAGACCGGAGCGTATAACCAGCGCTATTTCAGGCAGAGGTTGGGGGAAGAGATGAGTCGGGCCAGGCGAAACAAGTATCCCCTGTCGCTGGCTCTGATGAACGTTGACCAACTCGAGGTGATGGGCACGTCTTTTTCCTCCCAGGTTCGCCGTGAGGCCCTGCGCAAAGTGGCTGTGTTCTTGAAGCAGTATCTGCGCGAAGAGGATGTCCTGGCCCGGCTCGACGGGACCATTTTTGCTTTCCTGTTACCCGACATGCCGGGGGACAAGGCCAAAGCTGTTATAGAAAAACTGCAGACCAGGATAGCCTGGACACCTCTGGAGATGGAGAAAAGCGGTGTCAAGCTGAATCTGAGCGGCGCTGCCGGTGTGGCAGCTTGTCAGTACAACGGCACGGGGCAGGATGAGTTTTTGGCCAAGGCCAACCGCGCTTTACAACAGGCAGAAGCGGCCGGTTATGGTAAGGTCTGCCTGCTCGTAGAAGATGAAGACTTCGATGACAACAAAAGTTGATGAGCATATTAGACAACATTACTTGCTCGAAAAAAGAGATTGGCCCGGCATATTCTTACGAGTTCGCGGGAAAATCACACTGCTTTTAGCTCGCAGTTGATAGAGCATCTTCACCCCAATGATGTGGAGCATCACTTTGCCAGTGTATACAGAGTTCTAAGTTGCACAGAAGTAAATCGAGCGTTAGATTGAGTTGGAGTTTGGACAAATCAACTGTAAGCCACTACCAGTTGTGGTTTATTGCTTGATCACCTCGACGACTGAACATGAGGGGAGGTGGGGAATGAAATACTTACGTCCGATCTTATCCATAGGCTGTTTTTGTCTGCTTCTTCTGGCCATGGCCGTCCTGGGGGGCACCCCTGCCTCGTCGCAGGGCGTGGAGATCGCGTCAGATGTCCCTCAGCACGCCGACGTGTTTCAGGTGACTGTGACGCCGACGGTTTCTATTGAAAGCCCACCTTCGACGTTCCAGATCACCCTGGCCGAATTAGGTTACGGAGAAAAGGTTCTGGACAGCCCTTACGGCACCACTGAGTACACCCTGCGCCTGCCTGAAGGCTGGGAGTTGCGCGAGGGGAGCTTCTTCGAGCTAGATTTCAGCTACACCTACGATCGTACCGGTATCCCAGAAACACAGGCCTTTCCCCTTCTCTTTGGGGATGTAATCGTTGTTGTTGACGAGCAGACCCAGCGCGTCTTTCCTATCAAAGAACCTGCATTAGAGCATTCTCGCTTACAGGTAGCGCTGCCCCTTTCCCTCCTCAACGATCCAGCTCGCAACGTACATAGCATCCAGGTGACTTTGAATGCCAGCCTTATTTGCGACGTCCCCCACAAGGCACGTTTGATCATCCACCCCACCTCTCTTTTTTCCCTGGCCTACGACCAGCTTCCCCTCACTGCCGATCTGGCCCTTTACCCCCGTCCTTTCTATCAGCGGGCTTTTGAGCCGGATCAGGTCCGTTTCGTGCTGCCGGCTCGACCAACAGAAGTAGAGTTAGCCGGAGCGGTGGCCGTCGCTGCCGAACTGGGTGACCTGACTTATCGCATGATCATCAGCGGCACCACCGACCTGGAGTTGCTGGACCGCCTGGAAGCAGAGGAGACCCTTCACGAGCATCTGATCGTGATCGGCAGGCCGGAGAGCAATGGGGTGATTTTGGAACTCCATCAATTGGGTGTGCTTCCGGTGCCCCTGCAAGAGCGCCAATTGAGACTGGCCAGTGAAGGACCCGCTGCCGCTACCCCTGGCGGCATCCTGACCTATACCCTGACGCTTACCAACACGGCTCAAAAAGTTCTCTCTTCCCTTTCCCTGGTTGATACGTTACCTGCCTATGCGCAGATGGTAACTTGTAGTCCCGCGTGCACCGAGGTAATGGAAAGGAGGGAAGTAAGCTGGCCCGTACCCTCGCTAGAAGCAGGGGAAGCGTTAAGCTACACGCTGGAGTTGCGTTTGAGCGAGGCGATAACAGACTCTGTGCTGGAGAACACGGTCACCCTGCTCGATGCGGCTTCCGGCCCGATAAACGTAAACACGCTGACTACGACGGTAAGTTCCATTCCGAGGCCGGAATCTGGCCCGAGGTCATCTGTCTCCGCCGAAGACAGTTATTTCTTCGTGCAGGGAGAGCGGGCCGTGCCGGAACACGACGGCATTGTGCAGGAGATTGTTTCACCCTGGGACCAGGCACGGGCCATTCTGATCATCACCGGCCTGAGCGACGAGGCCGTCTACAAGGCGAGCCGGGCTATGAGTTCCAGGAATCTGTTCCCTGGCATGGAAGGCTCCTCTGCCCTGGTGCGCCAGGTGCGTCCCCTATCAGAACTCTCTGTGGAGCCTCCGTCTACCGACCGGACCTTTGCCGACCTGGGATACGGAGACAAGGTATTGTCAGGCTCCTTCGAGGAGGCCGATTATTATTTTGATATCCCCCTTGGCTGGCGCCTCACCGAGGCCGCTTACCTTGATCTGCGCTTCAGCCACTCTCAGCTTCTGGACTACAGCAATTCATTTTTGAACGTGTTGTTCAACTACCAGCCAGTCGCTACAGTTGCGCTTAGCGATGAGACTGCGCTGAGTGGAAAACTGAAAGTTGCGCTTCCCCCCTCTCAGGCGCACCCCGGGAGAATCAATCATATTTCCATCCAGACTGCGATGCATCCTTTTGATGAATGTGCCCAGGTAGATATATGGTTGCTTCTAAGCAGTGAATCTATGCTTCACCTGCCTCACAAGGAGCAGGATGTCCGTTCTCTGGATCTGTATTTCTATCCTCATCCCTTTAACCAGCGGTCTGATCTGGCCGATGTCCTGTTCGTGCTGCCGCCGGAGCCTCGGGTCGAGGAGTGGGAGAAAGTCCTGCGATTGGCGGCTGCCCTGGGGAGTGCTGCTGGCGGTCCCAACTTTGCGCCAGCAGTGGCTCTGGGAGATACCTGGTCCGAGGCGGAACTGAGCGACTATCACCTCATTGCCATCGGGCAGCCCTCGCGCAATCCGGCGCTCCGGCAGGTTAACGCGCAACTGCCCCAGCCTTTTCAGCCCGGTTCCGACGAGATCGAGCAGCGGATAGACCAGGTGGTTTTCCGGCTGCCCTCCGGCTTGAGCCTGGGCCTTGTGCAGTTGATCGCCTCACCCTGGGACGAGGCGCGCGCGTTTCTGGCTGTCACGGGCACGACCGATGAGGGGGTCAAGTGGGCGACACACGTTTTAACGAACAGGTACTGGGACCTTAAAGGTGATCTGGCCCTTATTAAAGGCGATCAGGTCAACACGGCTGATACCCGTGCTTTAACTAGCAGTGGTCTGGCTATGGCCGTGGCCACCGCTGTGCCTGAAATGACCCCAGTTGCTACGGCAACAGCCACACGTCCATCCCCCAGCCCAACGCCAGGCGTCTCCGCTTCGGAGCAAATTCCAGAAGGGATAGGCCGTCCTGCGTGGCTCATCCCCCTGGTGGGAATAACCGGATTGGTCGTAATCGCCATCTTTGCCATTGCTTTCTGGCAAGCGCGGCGGCGGGCTTCTGGATAACGGGTTGCAGGAGCAGCCAGTGTAAAGGCTCTTTCGGGAAGCACACTACAAAATGGACACGCTGCGCCAGTCGAGTGGCCTGGTTTTCCGAGACCAGAGGAGTGGACAATGAGTGGTTGGCAAAAAGAATACATTGACAAGTACTATCGTCAGTTTCCGGACTGGAAAGATCTCACGGCTCAGTGGTACGAGTTACTGCAAGAGAACGTTCCCCATAACGCCAGGGTTTTAGAGATCGGTCCTGGCCCTTCAAACGATACAAGTCAATACTTGTCCAGCATATCGGGCCATCTGGTTGGGTTGGACATTGATCCAGAAGTGAAACAGAACAAATGGCTGGATGAAGTTCATGTATATGATGGATGGCAGTTTCCCTTCCCCGATGATCACTTTGATGCAGTCGTGTCACGTTGGGTCAATGAGCATGTTGAGAACCCGGAAACTCACTGTAGGGAGATATGCCGGGTGCTAGTTCCAGATGGGAAATATATCTTTCGAACCTCTAACTTGTATCACTACGCCGCAATGGGTGCCCGTATCACTCCGCATTGGTTTCATGTGTTAGTAGCTAATCGGTTGAGGAACTTTCAACCCGGCCATCATGATCCTTACCCCACTTATTACCGCTTGAACACACGGAGGCGAATTCGCTTGCTGTTAAGTAAGATTGGTTTTGTGGTAGAAGCTTTGGAGGTGAAAGAGACATATCCAGTCTACGGACAGGCTTCTAAAATTATGTTCTACATGTTTATGGCCTACGAAAGGATAGTGAACTCGACTCCGCTTCTAGAGGATCTTCGATTCACTATTGATGGTGTGGCGAGGAAGAACAAGGCCACATTGAAAGCCGGTTAGTTGCACCCAAGAGAAGCATCACCGTCAAAATCGTGACTCAGGAGAATTGTAACCAAAATGCTTAATACATCGTCCAAAGTGGAAGCATCTAGTGCTCTTCCATCTGCCTCACTGAATCGAAATATTCTAACGGCGGCCAAAGGTGGCGGCGCCGTGTTTTTAGGTTCTTTGTTCCAGCAGAGTATGCGTTTTGCTCTGGGTGTCCTGGTGGCTCGCTCGATGGGGGCCGAACAGTATGGACTGTATAGTCTGGCTGACACTGCCTTTTACATGATCATTGGGCTGTCTGCACTGGGGCTATTTCCTGCCCTGGTGCGCTACATATCGGCATTTGCCAGTCACCGAGACGAAGCATCGTTGTGGGGAACACTGCAAGTGGGTCTGGGCATCCCATTTGTTGTCAGTGTGCTTGCCGGAGCGAGTTTGTTGGTTTTCGCGAGGCCCTTTGCCGAGTTGATGTTTCATGAGCCGAGATTGGTGCCTGTGTTGTGGGTCGTTGCTTTTGGTCTCCCCTTTGGAACGCTACTTTCAATGGCAGGAGCGGCGCTCCGAGGTTTTAATCGGATGGAATATAATGTCATTGCTCAGGATATCTTTTTCCCACTGATCAAGTTGATCATTGTAATGGCCTTGGCGATAACAGGGCTGAACGCGGTCAAAGTGATGACGGTCCACGCCATAGGCGCGGTGGTAACCTGCGTCATACTCTTCTATTTCTTGCACAAGCTGTTCCCTCTAAACCGCCCCTGGCGGGCCGGCCGCCGTAATGCAAAAGAAATACTTGTTTTCTCCCTGCCAATTTATGGGTCGACACTGATTACGCTGTTTGGGCAAAACATGCAGACAGTGTTGCTAGGCGCGTTAAGCGAAATTATGTCAGTTGGTGTCTTTAGCGTGGCCGCCAAGGTTAACGTGGCGGGCACAATGTTTGGCGACGCCATCAACACGGCAGCGGAGCCTATTGTTTCTGAATTGTACACTAAAGAAGAATACGGGCAACTGAGGCATTTCTATCAAAACATGAGCAAATGGACATTTGCGGTTGGTTTGCTAATGTTTTTCATCATCCTGCTCTTCTCTAAACCGATTCTATCCGTCTTTGGGGATGATTTTACTGTCGGCTCTGTTGCGCTTGTTATCCTGTCTTGTGGAAGTCTGGTCAAGGCCAGTATCGGTATTGCCGAGGTGATGATCATAATGACAGGAAACACGTGGCTGAACACAGTGAATACGATTATGGCCCTGGTCTTGGGGACAGTCCTCAGTTTTTGGCTTATTCCCCGTTTCGGTGTGGTGGGGGCAGCCATAGCAATAACAGGTGTCGGCTTTATACTTAACCTAGTCCGCGTATTAGAAGTTTTTGCGTTGTTTCGGTTATTGCCTTACAACAAGGGTTTTATCAAACCCCTCGTAGCCGGCGCCGTAGCTGCGATAGCAACTTATGCTATGGCTCAGTGGGTTTTTGTTAAAAGTAACCTGGTTGGCACAGTGCTCAATATCGGTTTCCTTATGGCGGTGTACGTAGGCATGATGCTGTTATTGGGTCTTTCCGAGGAAGACCGCATTGTATTGGCTCATCTACGCGGACGCCTGAAAGCAGCGCTGCCAGGATAGTGTAAGGCTTTCCCAAGGTCAGGGGCCAGGCACTTACAACGTATCTTTGTGGCGAGAAATATCATTGCAGACGGTTTATCCAACAAGCATAAGAAGCGCGGTTCGGAAGTGCCTGGCCCCTTATACGCCGAAAATGGGAACGTCCTGGTTTGACGGAGAAGCCTGGAATGCTCACCGGTTATAGCATAATCTACTTCGCGCCCGGAAAATGGGATGGTTTATGGCGCAATCGGCAGCAACTGATATCGGTTTTCGCCAGGCAAAATAGGGTTCTGTTTGTCGAGCTACGCCCCTATCTCCGGCCAACGCTGGCCGGCTTGCGTCGAGGGGAGTTGGGGCGATCTGACTTGTACAGGTCACCTGTTCGGCAGATCTCAGAGAACCTGTTTGTTTTTCGCTACCCGATATGGGCTCCAATCAGTGGGCGCTTTCCTTTGGATCAGCTTACCAGAGTAGCCAGGCGGCTCTGCATCCAGAACACGCTGCGTAAATTACAAATGTCGCAGCCAATTGTATGGTTCTCTCTACCTGACATGGTGGACCTGGTCAAAGAAATACCGCCAGCTCGCTTGCTTGTGTACCATGTTGTAGATGAATATACGGCATATAGCGATCATACGCCGTCCAGCCGCCGCCGAACCGAAGAACTAGAAAAGGAAATGATGGCCCTGGTTGACATGGTTGTTGTGGTTTCCAAAAAGTTATATGAAGCCAAGCGCCTCATGAACCCCAATACATACCTGGTTCCCAACGGTGTGAACTATCAGGCTTATACAGCCGCCCTGGCCGACCCGCATCTTCCTGATGATTTGCGAGCCATTCCCCCTCCCCGTCTAGGCTACAGCGGCCTCATTGGCGACAGACTCGATTTGGGCATGCTCAAAGAACTGGCTCGGGAAAATCCTGAATGGTCTCTGGTTTTCATAGGGAAGGCAAGAGTTTCTCAACAAGCAGAAACCTGGCGGACGCTTTTAGCGATGCCAAATGTATACTACATAGGATTGGTGGAAATATCTCGAGTGCCACACTATCTAAAGGGGTTTCAAGTAGGGCTCATGCCTTATGCGCAAAGCCAAGAGTCTGAAAACATAAGCCCGCTGAAGCTATATGATTATTTAGCCGCTGGGTTGCCAATTGCTTCGGTGGATATTCCTGCTGCCCGCGAATTCAGCCTGCACATTCATCTGGCCGACAGCCCTCGAAACTTTGCCCAGGCTGTGCGAGCTGCCCTGGCTGACATAACGCCAGAGCGCCGTCAGGCCCGGAGAGACATTGCCGCCCAACATACCTGGGAAGCCAGAGTGGAGCAGTTGGCAGATTTAATTCAGGCTCAACTGGTTGCAAAGACTCCGAGATAGTCCGAGATAATTGGAGAGGAAGAAAGATGGACTCAAAACGTTGTCGTATTTTGTACGTGGAAAAACCTTCGCTTGTCGGAGGTTCAGTCACCGGTCTTTATGAGCTGGTGCGTGGCCTGGATACTAGCCGCTACGAACCTGTTGTGCTTTTTTATGGCCCCAATCCTTATCGTGAACGGTTTCAGGCGTCGGATGTGCCGGTTTTTGTGCTGAGTGAACGTCCTCCGGCGCCACCATCGGCTGGCTCTCAACGAGATATAGCCGCCAGCTTAAGCCGTTATGGGAACTGGCTGGCTGCCAGTTATCGCACTGCCAAGGAGGTTTATGTAGCCACTCGTCAGGATTGGCCGCTGGCTCGGCGTGTGGCTCGCCTGATCAAAGATGAGGCGATTGATCTCGTTCACCACAACAATAGCCTAGTTGGAAATCGGCCTGCAGTAATGGCAGCCCGATGGGCCGGCGTGCCACAGGTTTGCCATGTTCGAATGTTGCAAACCTTTTCACATTTTACAAAATACCTGGCTCGTTACGTTGATGCTTTTATCTATATGTCTAAGGCTGTCGAACAAAGTTACTGTGACCTGGGAATTCCCGCCAGCAAAGGATATGTCATTTATGATCCATTCGACCTAGAGGTTTTCGAGCAAATTAGTCACACCGATGAATTACGAACCGAGTTTGGATTGGCTGATCAAGATCGCTTGATTAGCAATGTGGGCCGGCTTGATTGGTGGAAAGGACATGAATATTTTTTGCAAGCGATGGCTGAGGTGGTCCAGTCGCAACCTAATACAAAGGCTTTAATTGTAGGGGATCCTGATTCCAGCCATCTGAGTCAAGCCTACTGTCAGAGGCTCCAGCAATTAGTTACAGACTTGCAGCTATCGGATCACGTTATTTTCACCGGTTTTCGGACCGATGTTCCACGGATTATGGCCGCCTCTGATATTGTGGTGCACAGCGCTTCTGAGCCAGAACCTTTTGGGCGTGTCATCGTTGAGGCCATGGCGGCCGGCCGGCCGGTTATTGCCACGGCCGCCGGTGGCCCGCTGGACATTATTGAAGATCAAGTTACCGGTCTGCTGGTTCCCCCCAAAAACGCAGCATTAATGGCAAAAGCTATCCGGCAGCTTTTACAAAACCGCGAGCAAGCCAGAATGATCGGTCAGCGCGCTCAACAAGTTGCAAAAGAACGTTTTTCGGTTAAACAGCACGTGGCAGCAGTTCAACGTATTTATCAGAAAATTCAGGGTATTCCATGCGATTTATGACAACTAATCCCATCACTACCACAACTGTTCACAGTAACAAATATCTGGATTTGTGGGAGAAATATTTTCTTCCCGTAGGGCTGCCTCTGTTGATAGGGCTGGCATTGGGGCCGTTTCTGGCCTTTTTAATCGTCAATGAAGCCTGGCTCTTTGTTTTCGCTATACCTTTTCTGGTGCCGGTGGCCATTCTGCTCCTCAGATATCCGTTTGCGGCGATTTTCATCTGGTTGATGGTGCTGCCCTTCTTCCCCCCTACCACGAAAACTCGCTATTTGTATTGGATATTCCACCAGGGTCTGATCCCAGGGACGTTGGGTATTACTGTTCTCGCCCGCATGTTCAAGCTTGAAAAGTACCGGTCGCTGCGACTGGGCTGGCCTGAACTGGCTATGCTCATGTACCTGACCATAGGGACAATTTCTATCCTGCTGACTTGGCCTCAACCCTTAAGAACGATATATGGACTCTACATAATAACTTTTGTACCGTTTGCGGCCTATTGGTTAATGAGGTCCATCCACCCGGCTGATAAAGACCTGCGACGGTTGATACCGTTTATGCTGGTGCTCTGTCTCGCGGAATCTGTGATCGGTCTCGTTTCCTGGTTCGCACCCGAAGCTCTCCCACCTATATGGCTGGAGAGAGGCGCGATCGGGACGCGCGCCATGGGCACCTTTACTCAAGAAGCAGCTTATACCGGCGTGATGATGTGGCTCATGCTTTTTATCTTCCACTACGCCATGACCCACACAGAAGGAGTGAGACGTCTATTTCTCATGCTGACATTCGGCTTGGGTCTGCTCTGTATTTTTTTCTCCTTTAACCGGGCTAGTTGGCTGGCGGCTCTTCTCGTTATGCTTGGACTTCTCTATATCTATCCAAAACCTGTCATCTCGTTAATGCTGATCGTTTTGCCCGTGATGGCAATTCTATCTATGGGCGTGCTGGCAGATGAATTTGCCTTTGCCTATGAGCGGCTGACCGGCGAAGAAGGCAAACAGTCTGCTGAAGACCGTTTGATTCATAGCAACGCAGCGAAAAACATGTTCCTGGCCAGACCTTTTTTAGGGTGGGGATATGGTAATTACGACCTTTACGACTGGAAGTTCATGGAACGAGTAGGGAACGTTGCTGTCGGTCAATGGGACACAAAAGTCGGCACCTCTCATAATACTTATTTGACTATGCTGGCAGAAACGGGGGCCATTGGATTTTTGGCCTATGCGTTTCCGATAGCCTGGTGGCTGGGCCATACCATCAAGGCGCTGCCTCGATTACCGAAACGGGGCTTTTGGAGCCAGCGCCTGCTCATCGTAATGTGGTTATCCGTTGGCTTTTACCTACTCGTAGCTCAGACTCTGGACATGCGCTTTTTTTGGTTTAATCACACTATGCTGTGGCTGACGTTGGGGCTCATAAGCAATATGGTGGTACGGACCTATGACTGAGTCTGCTGTCAGTGTTGTTATGCGCACCTTTAATTCGAAACCTATATGTCAAACTTGGGATATAAGGGATTAAGCGGTCCAAACTAATTGGTGGAAAGATTGTGCTCTGAACGAGGATAACTCTACTTGGACCATGGTCAAGCAAACTTGCAAGTTAAATGTGATGCAAATCATCCTGAACCTGGACATCGGCGGCGCACAAGAGGTCGTGCGCACGCTGGTGGAATATCTGGCCTCAGACGATTGCCTGCCTGTCGTCTGCTCCTTCAAAGATGGCCCCTTGCGCCAAGATATAGAGCGATTGGGCATTAGAGTGGAAGTATTACCCCCTCGCCGCTATAGCATTGTAGCCTTTCCCCTGTTCGTTGTTGACATGATACGGATTTGGTGGTCCCTGGCCAGGCTGGTTAAGAAATATGATATTGACGTGGTTCAAACTCACTTGTTGACAATTCTCGATTTTCTGGTTTTACTTGTGCGATACACGACCCGCCTCCGCGTCGTCCTATGGACCTTTCATAGCGCCAATTTCGTGATAGCTGAAAGACACCTGCCTAAATATAAATGGTTATTGAAACCCAAAAGGTACGCTCATCACCTGTTGTACAGATTGACTTCATGTCTGGTCAACGGGTTCATTGCAGTGTCAGATGAAGTAAAAGAGGCCATGATGGAAATCATTGGCCCCATTCAAGATAAAATTACGGTCATCCACAATGGCGTGGATGTGAAAAGGTATGGGCACCTCGTAGACAAAACGCGGGTGCAAAGTCAGTTAGGGTTAGGAGACAATGCCCGTCTCATTGCGGTGGTAGGTACACTTGGGGAGCCAAAGGGACATCGCTATCTGGTGGAAGCTATGGCCACTGTCGCGCCACAATACCCGGACGTGCATGTCCTCTTTATCGGAGACGGTCATTTGAAGGAGGAGTTACAGGCCCAGGTGGAAAGCTTGAACCTTGGCCAGTGGGTACATTTCCTGGGAAATCGCCATGACGTTCCAGATCTATTGGCTGCCAGCGAGCTTTTCGTCCTTCCCTCGCTCTGGGAAGGGCTGTCAATGGCGCTACTCGAGGCCATGGCCGCTGGCAAGCCCATCGTCGCTACGGCTGTTTCGGGAACTACCCAGGTGATGATCCCTGGCGAAACCGGGTTGGTTGTTCCACCGCGCGACAGCCGGGCATTGGCCGAGGCAATCATTCAATTGTTATCCAACCCGGCGCAGGCACAGATGATGGGCCAGGCAGCCAGACAACATGTTAAAATGAACTTTAGTGCCCAGAAACAGGCTGATGAACATCTAGTCCTGTATCACTCTTTGTTGCAAGGAAGGTAAAGAGATGCCAGGGTTAGTAGGAGTTGTTAGCCTAAATGGCAACAAGATAAACCCAAGTTTGATGCCGGCGATGCGCGACGCTATTCAGCATCGAGATTGGTACAAAATAGATGATTATGTGAATACAAAAGGAACGGTGGCTATTTCGCATGTTCACCTAGGTATCATCAACCGAGACAAGCAACCTTATGCGGCGCGTAATGGCAAAGTCAAAGTATTCTTGCATGGAGAGATTTACAATGACCAGGTGGCCAATTCGAACCCACTAGAATTTATCTATTGCCTATACGAGAAGCAAGGGCTGAACTTTGCATCTTTTCTGAATGGTTCTTTTATTATTGTCATAGTAGACGAAGATAAGGATATTGTGCTTATTGCAAACGATGGAATAGCAGCCAAACCACTCTTCTACTTTAACGATGGTCAGGCCATATACTTTGGTCCAGAGATGAAAAGCCTGTTTTTGGTACCCTCACTCAAAAGAAAACTCAACCTGGCTGCTGTCGCTGATTTCCTTGCCAATGGCCACTTTATCAGGGAGCATACTCTGATAGAGGATCTTAAGACAGTAGATAGCGCCACTGTGCTCAAAGCGGCACCCGGGGGAGTTGCCTGGCATAGATACTGGAAATTTGAACTGGAGCAAGGAGATGAGGATCGGGGCTCGAAGTATTACCAGGAAACCCTGGCCGGGCTTCTTCGCCAGGCTGTTCGCAGATGTCTCCAAACTGACAATACCTATGGTATCTTGCTAAGCGGCGGCTATGATTCCAGAGGAATTCTAGGCTGCTATCTTGAGGAAAGGCCAGATCAAGAACTTCATACCATATCATGGGGACGAGAGGAGGACATACCTAACAGTGACTGTGCCATTGCCAAGAGACTGGCTCAAAAGCTGGGCACTGATCATAGGTTCTACAAGCTCTCCGCGGCGGAAATCATTGACAACTTTCGAGAGTTTGTCCTTCTTGGCGAAGGGCTCACCGACTTTCCCGAATCCTACGACGTATTTCACGCCATAAAGGAACAGCAGAATGTTGACATAGTGCTGCGAGGGGACGAATGTTTTGGATATTCGCATTGGCGTACAGTGCATGATGAACACACAATGTTCCGTTCGTTAAATATCAGAGATTTGCGGTATATGACAGGATACCAGAGAATATTAAAACCATCTTACTACCAGTTATTCTGTGAGTTGAATGCAGAGGCGCGGCGTCGCATTTCTTCGATGTGTACCGCTAAAAATATACACAGCCGAAAGGACTTTTTCTACCTGGACGTTCGCCTGAAACACTACCTCAATCCGCTAAATTACGTAAAGAACTTTGCGATAGAATCCTTCACGCCCCTGCTCGACCGTGACATTTTGGACTTTGTAAGCACCTGGCCCGTCAAGTACAGATTAGGCAAAAGATTCTATCGCCAAACCGTTGTGGGGATGTTTCCCGAATTATATTATGAGGGGATAGCTCAAATTGACAATATGATAGACTGGAGATCTTCATTCAAAATTTCTCCGAAGCTTAAGCGTTTCGCTTACCAGGAATTGATCGAGAAACAAAACATATTCACTGAATTTATCAACCTAGATAATTTGAAAAGGGAATTGGATGCATTCTTTGCTGCCCCCATACAACCTCCAATAAGCGAAAGGGTAAAGACAGGTGTGTTGAAACTAATCGAGACATCACCTACTGCCTACCATTTTGCTCACAAATGTTCTTATTATATTAAAAGAGAGACTGGAAAGATTAGACATACCCTCTCGCCTGAGCAACTCATTATACGGCTGTTAATTCTGAAAGTATGGGGAGATATATTCCTTAATTATCCAGTAGTGAGGGTATTGGAATAACTGAAGAAATGTTCGTGCCCCTCAGCAAAAGATCACATTCTATAAGTGAAGCAAATGACAATTGCGCAAAAGATGAAAGTACCTGTGTTGATGTATCACAGTATATCCGATGACAGGAGATGGCTGTGGGGCCACCTCTCGTGTCCGGTTAACACATTTGAGGATCATATACACACCCTTGCCGTCAAGGGATTCGCTGCTGTTTCTCTTCAAGATGTGTATCATCATATGCAGTATGGCTCTGCGTTGCCCAAAAAGCCTATTGTGCTCACGTTTGACGACGGATATCTTGACAATTGGGTTTATGCCTTTCCCATTCTAAAACGGTACGGTTTGAAGGGGACGATATTCGTCAACCCAGATTTTGTCGACCCCACAGACAAACTTCGCCCCAACCTGGATGACGTTGCGGCCGGCAGATTGGTAGCGTCTTCTCTGGATGCCACTGGCTTCCTATCCTGGGTAGAGATGTCGGCCATGGAAACGTCTGGCGTCATGGACATTCAGTCGCACGCCATGACACACACCTGGTATTTCAGCGACGATCGCATTGTTGATTTCCATCATCCGGGCGATCCATACCCTTGGCTGGTGTGGAACGCCAAGCCAGAGCGCAAATATCTGTGGCTTAGTGAGGATCAGTCTTTATTCGTTCCATTTGGAACGCCAATCTACGCCCACGACAAAGCGTTGATAACCAGGCGGTATTTTCCTGACCCGAAATTGGCAGACTTTTTAGCAGAGCAAGTGGCCAATCAAGGTGACGTCAAATCCTTTCAGGAAGAAGGCTGGCGGGATACACTCCAAAAATTGAGCTTGCAATATCGGTCTCAGCACCAACTGGATGGCCATTGGGAGAGCGAGGAGCAGTATAAAGCCCGTGTACGGTACGAACTGGGAGTATCGAAGGAAATCATCGAGGCCAATCTAAGAAAACGGGTAAACTTTTTGTGTTGGCCTGGTGGGGGGTACAACGATACGACAAGGCGCATCGCCAAGGAGGTAGGGTATCTTTCCACGACGCTCTCGCCAAGAGATCCACGATGGCCGAGTCAGGACCCAGGCCATATTTCGCGTTTGGGTGCGCCGATAGTGCAGCTTGGCCCTAAAACTCTGTTTCGCGGTGGGCGCTTTCTGGTGTATATGCTGTATTGTGCACAAGGGATGAGACAATACTGTCTCGCCCGCAAATCGCTGAGTCTGCTGCTTCGAATCCAATTAAAGATAGAGTCCATCAAAGGAAACTTACCGCGGATCTATAGACTAACATACCACGTTTCACACCCTTCTGAGTAACCGAGCGGGGCGTTCCTTTTCGTTGTCATATTTTGGGCGAAATAGAATTTTGAAAGCGAGCACAATGGTATGGAAAAACCATTAAGATTGGTTTACATTATCGGTACTTATCCATTGTTGACCATGACATACGTTGATCGGGAAATAAGACTCTTACGACAGTGGGGGGTGGACTTGCAGGTCTTGGCCGTTCGTCGGCAGGATGCCAGCATCCCCATATCAGCCGACCAACGAGGAGCACTACAAGAAGGTATAATCTATCTTTTGCCGGTAGACTGGGTAGGTTTTGTCATCAGTCAGTTTTATTTTGCTGTCTTGCGTCCACAGCGATATTTCAAAACATTGATCTATCTCTTAACTCGACCACACCCCCGGGGAGAGGCGCGGTATCTGACGCCTCGGTTTATGACCTTTTTGCACTTTATCGAAGGGGTTTATGCCGCTTATCTACTGCGTGGCAGGCAATTTGAGGAATTACATGCGCATACTGCTGATAGAGCGGCCACAATTGCCCTGGTGGTTGGCCGGCTGCTCGACAAACCTTATAGTTTATCAATTCATGCTGGCCACGATATTTTTGTCAATCCTGTTCTATTGGCTGAAAAAATTATGGGGGCCAGGCACATCGTCACCTGCACAGCTTATAACAAGACCTATTTGGAAAACATTATAGGACAAGATCTCAGCCATAAGATGAGCCATATTCACCATGGACTTGATCTGACCGAATATCAGCCCCAACCTTCCGTATCTAATGGGCGACCCAAGATACTTTCAGTGGGACGGCTGTCTGAAAAAAAGGGCCTTGTTCATCTTATCAGAGCCTGTCGTATTCTTAAAAACCAAGAATATGATTTCACCTGCCACATTGTGGGTGAGGGACCTCAACGTCCGGAATTAAGGGACTTGATAAGGCAATTATCATTGGAAGATACAGTTATTCTGCACGGGGCCTTGCCGTACGAAGAAGTGATTGAGAATTACAGGCAAGCCACGCTGTTTGTCTTACCATGTATCAAGTCTAAAGACGGTGATATGGATGGCATCCCAAACGTTTTGGCCGAAGCTATGGCCATGCAACTTCCAGTTGTCTCCACAGATATTTCTGGAATTCCGGAATTAGTAGATAATCAGGTGAATGGGTTGTTAGTCCGCTCAGGAGACGATGACGCCTTGGCCACTGCTATGGCCCGGCTGCTTGATGATCCTGCCTTGCGCGAAAAATTGGCCCAAAATGGTCGTCAATCAATTGGCGACACGTTTGATATCAACCGTAACGTGCGAAAATTTGCCGCCACTTTATGGCCTGATTGGTTTCGGAATTGACAACGGACTAACCCCTTGTTAGAAGCGACCAGCAACCTATTCCGATTCTATTATGCTTATCAAGTCGTATTTACACAAAATCCACCCACCTTTGGCTTCTGCAGTAGCGACTGACTAGCACAGGGAGGGCTATGCTGTGAGGAGGACAAGATATGTTAAAAACTGAGCATCGGACTTTCAAACCAGTTACATCAACTGAAGGCTCACCCAGCATAGCCATCATAGGATGTGGCGCTATCACTGAATCGTATTATTTGCCAGCTTTGACCAGGTATCCGTCTGTCTTAAAGAATTTGATTTTGGTGGATCGCAACGAGGTGAGGGCACAAGAACTCGCTACAAAATTCAACGTGAAGCGCTACCTGGTTGATTATCGTGATGTCTTGAGCGAAGGGGTTGACGGTGTCATTATCGCCACCCCAAGCCACCTGCACTATCCAATGTCTATGGATTTCCTGGCCAATGGTGTGCATGTGCTATGCGAGAAGCCTTTGGCCGTGACAGCGGATGACGCCAGGAAAATGGTGGAACAGGCTCAAAAAACCGGGGCCACACTGTCGGTAAATCATATGCGGAGACTATACGCTTCTAATTCGAAAGTTAAAGAACTACTTACGAAGGGGGTTCTTGGGGAACCTTTGTCAATTCAATATTTTGAAGGTGAAAATTTCCGCTGGCCAACTGTTTCTGGTTTTTACTTTAACACGAAGATTTCCTCCAGAGGGGTATTACTCGATAGAGGCGCTCACGTGTTAGACCTTATCTGTTGGTGGCTGGGCGAGAAACCAAAACTTATATCATCTCAAAATGACTCTTTTGGGGGGCTTGAGGCGGTAGCGTATGTCAAGTTTGAGCACAAGAAATGCGTTGGGGAGGTAAAACTAAGTTTGCTCGGCAAGTTCCCTTGTGTCTTCATCGTCAAATGTGAGGCGGGAACAATCGAAGGTGATGTTTTCGATTTTAAGAGCATAGTATTGACCACAAAATCTGGCCGAAAGAAAAGGCTAAAGCTGAAACCTAACGAAAAATATCATGAGGATTTTGGATACACAATGGTTACCAATTTCTTAGATGTCGTAAGCAAAGGTGAGAAGCCGCTGGTTTCGGGCAAGGATGTACTGGACTCGGTGGAACTGATCGACGAATGTTATGAAGCTGCTTCCAGATTCAACATGCCCTGGTATGAGATTCCGGAGATTCGAAATGGCAGATAAAGAGACAATTTTGATCACAGGTGCATCGGGCTTTATCGGCGGATGGCTTGCAGAAACGTTATATTTGAATGACTTGGCGAATGTAAGGGCTGGAATCAGAAGTTGGTCGAGTGCAGCCCGTCTGGCTCGATCCCCGCTTGAAATAGTTCCTTGTGATGTCATGGACAAGAAACAAATCACACAGGCTATGACCGGGGCAACCGTCGTAGTTCATTGCGCGATGGGGTCGAGAGACGCCAACGTCCAAGGCACGAAAAACATGTTGGAGGTCGCCTTGAAGCTAGGCGTCAAGCGTTTTGTGCATTTGAGTACAATAGAGGTATACGGGGATGTGAGTGGGGAGATTGATGAAAAATCCCCATACCAATATACGGGACGGGAGTATGGCGACTCAAAGATTGAAGCGGAAAAACTATGCTGGAAGTTTTATGAGGAAGGTTTACCGCTTACCGTACTCAGACCTTCAATCGTTTATGGCCCATTTAGCGAAGATTGGGTGGTTAGAATTGCTCATAAGCTTCAGTCTGGAAATTGGGGGCTATTCGAAGGTTACGGGGAAGGTGTCTGCAACTTGGTCTATGTTGCCGATGTGGTCTCTAGCATCTTGTTGGTTATCAGGCATGAACATGCGATTGGCGAAGTGTTTAATATCAATGGGCCTGAGATGATAACCTGGAATCAGTATTTTCAAAGATTCAATGCAGCTTTGGGATTGCCAGAGCTGAAGGTGATGAGCCCATCCGGTTCAAAGTTACGCGCTGCCATTCTGCAACCCACAAAATCATCGGCCAAGTTTATTCTAAATCATTTTGAAAGTCCCCTCAAAAAAGTCTATGAGAGATTTAGAGGGGCAAGAATGGTCATGCAATTTGCTGAAAAATCTATCAGAACAACGGCAAGCTTCACGGATCTAAATTTATACAACCGGGATGCCATTTATCTCACCTCGAAAGCGCAAGAGATGCTTGGTTATAATCCCAGATTTGGCGTGGACACTGGCTTGCAATTGTCCATTAGTTGGCTCAAGCACCTCGGACTGGTGGATTAGTTTGGGGTACGGTCAGAATTAAACATGGACAAAAGTGCTGCTCAACTGGCGACTTTGAAGAGTACTGGGCAAATGGTCAATAAATCGGTCCCCGTGCTCATCACCTGGGACGTGGACCCTGATCTGGATATACCTTGCGAGCGGAGGCAGTGGCTGCTCAACACAGCAATGGACTTGTGCCACCGTCAGGGCATTCGGGCCACGTTCTTTTTCACGGCTCAGCCGGCTGACGCGTACCTTGACGAGTTTGACAAAATGCAGGCCCAAGGCCACGAACTCGGCTGCCACGGCCTCACGCATGGAGATGAAGAGGACTATAGCCGGATGCCAGAGCTGATGCAGCGTGTTTACATCGAGCAGGCCACGGAGAGGTTACAAGACCTGATCGGTGAACCGATTCGCGCCTTCCGCAGTCCTCACGTCAAGACATCGGCGACCACCCTCAGTTTACTGGCCAGAAACGGATACCTGGCTGATAGTTCTGTCTGTTCGCAACGAATAGACTTTGTGAGTTCCAATCTCATCAACAGCGGGTGGATTTTCGCCCCCCGCCGCCCCTACCGCCCGCATCGGGACAGTGCTTTCCGATCGGGTGCTCTTGCCATCTGGGAAATACCCGTTTCAGCGGCGGTCGTTCCATTTATTTCATCCGCGCCACGAGTATTAGGGCTACCGTCTATGAAAGTGCTCTTTAAATTGTTACATGCCGAGTCCCGACGTACCGGTAAACCCATCGTTTATCTGGCGCATCCGGCCGAATTTATGGCAAGAAAAGTAAAGGTGAGGAAAAGGGAATTGTGGAAATGGCATGTCAGGCGCGAGTACTTTACTTCCTCGTACATCCGCACGCACGGCTTGCAGCCGCGTGTTTTACTGTACAAAATAGATGGAGAGGCTTTGTACCAGAATACCCAGGAATTGTTTGCTTATATGGCCTCCTTCCCTGATGTCAAGTTTGTGACCGTTAGCGAGTATACTAGCTGTAATCTGGGAGGGATATCTTAAAGTTTTGACAATGATAGCTTTATTGGGAGAGATGAAGCTATGGACAATACCAGGAAACCTTTAATTCAGTTGGGTATCAAGGCTGTATTTCTTAGATGGGGGACGCCCGAAGGTTCCCATCGCACTGCTTTCATGAGTGAACAACTCGGTACTGATGTTCAGTATATTTACATTACCTCCAAGCGAGGCAAGTTCATCGCGCCTATCAAATACTTTTTCCAAATGCTCATGACCTTTGTCTTCCTCGTCCGGCACCGCTACCAACTGGTCTTCGTTCAGGATCCACCCATATTTGCTGTGCTGCCGGTTTATTTCTACGGGTTGTTTTCCAAGACCCGCTTTATCATTGACTCACACACCGATGCATTGCAGGCGTCTTGGTGGAAGTGGACGCTGCCGCTGCACCGTTTCTTGGAGTACCGGGCCATTACGACCATTGTGACCAACGACTGCTTGCGGGAAATGGTCGAGGGCTGGGGTGCACACGGCTTTACTCTGGAGGACCCACCCGCCCAATTCAATATCTCCAAGCCGATGGTTTTGCCAGACAGCTCACTCAACGTCGTTATGGTCAGCACCGCTGACTATGACGAACCGATCCAAGAGGTCTTGCAAGTCGCGCGTGACCTGCCCGACGTCGACTTTTATATCACCGGCGACTTTGCTCGCTCTCCTTACCATTCGGGCGTCGTCGAAAGTGCGCCGCAGAACGTCCACTTTACCGGCTACCTGCGGGAAGGCTATTTCGCGTTGCTGGACGCCGCCGACGTCATCCTATGCTTGACCACCGAAGACAACACCTTCCTGAGCGGCAACAATGAAGCACTATGGCTAGGTAAGCCGCTTATCACTTCAGATTGGCCTATACTTCAAAAGTATTTCAACAAGGGCACTATCCACGTTGACAACACAGCGGCTGATATTTGCCGTGCTGTGCGGGAGATGAAAGATAACTTGGCGGATTTTAAAGCTGACATTCGTTCATTACAAAAAGACCACCGCCGTGAGTGGTGGGAAAAAGCCGAGGCCCTGATTCTCCTCATTCGACAAGCAATGTCATAGGGATCTGGCAAGTGATGGTAGCAGGCAAGGAGGATATTTTCAATGAAGGTTCTGGTTATATTGGGTGATGGTGGACATACGAGAGACACGCTCAAACTGGTCGAGTTGTTGGGACCAAAATATGAATATAGCTACTTGATGTGTAACTACGATCAGATCTCGGAGGCAAAGATCAAATTCCCGGGGCCCGTATATAAAGCTCCCCCTCCTCGTGCCAAGCGCCACAACCTTCTGAAAGACGTTTTCTCTCTTCTCTTATGTGCTCTCCAGGAGAGTATCGTTCTGCTCCAGGTGCGACCGAAAGCAATTTTGAACGGCGGCGCCGGCATTGGGGTGCCGATCTCGATCCTTGGTCGCCTGCTGGGCGTCAAAATCATCTACCTGGAGAATAGTTGTCGCGTCTATACACTGTCCGCGTCGGGCAAACTTTTGTACCACGTGGTCCACCTCTTCTTCGTCCAATGGAAACCTCTTAAGGAAAAGTACCCCAAAGCCATATACGCGGGGAGGTTGGCATGATCTTTGTAACTGTGGGTACTACTGACTTTAATGCCCTGGTAAAAGCCATAGATGAGCACAGTCAGAGCTTGTCGGAAGAGGTTGTTGTACAGATTGGGAGAGGTAGCTACGAGCCACAGCATTGTGAATATTTCCGCTTTGCTCCTTCTCTGACTCCCTACTACGAACGAGCCTCAGTAGTTATCTCTCACGGTGGTGTAGGCATCACAACAGAGGTCTTGCAGCACAGGCGCCCGCTGGTTGCTGTGGAGGATGTGGGTCAGCCGGAGCGGCACCAACGGGAGATACTCGAGGTCTTGGCGCAAGAAGGCTACTTGATTTGGTGCAAGGACCTGCACAAACTGCCCGAAGCGATAGAGCAGGCAAAAACGCAGCTCAAGCCTTACGTGACACCGGAATGCCAGATTCACACCATTGTAGCCGAGTTCTTGGACCGTCTGGAATAGCGGAGGATTTGCCAGACCATTAACTATATGCGCCAATGTTCCGATAGTACGAAGGTTTGCAATTTGTGGTTTAGCAAGAGGTGCTATATGATACGATTCATTCGCTCGCTAAAAAAGAGATTGATAAAGCTGTTAGTGCGTTTTATTCCCGGTAGGGGTTTGCGAGCGTCTTTGCTTCGTATGGCTGGCTACACCGTAGGCAGCCCGGTCTTTATCGGAGAAGATCTGATTATCGTGGACACCCAATACCAGACGCCTCAAGTATTCATTGGCAACAAAATAACCATCGCCCAGCGCGTCACACTGGTCACTTCTTCCGGTGCTCCTGAATCGAAGGAGGTTTACAAGATTTTTGGAAGCAAGGTCTGTCCTATTATCATCAAAGATGGTGTTTGGATTGGGGCTGGCGCTATTATCTTGCCCAATATCACGATTGGCAGAGCAGCAATTGTGGGGGCTGGCGCTGTCGTCACAAAGGATGTACCACCTTGTACCGTCGTCGCTGGCGTGCCGGCTCGCCCTATTAAGCGATTCTCTTTGGAAACTGGCGGAATCTTTGATTTGAGATGAACTACAAGCTGGCCCACGAGTATCTGAACGAAAGAATTACCCAGCTATGAATCCGATTTCTGTAGCAATCAAAGGCAAAGGATCCCTCAACTTTCTACGGCGTGGCGTGAGCATTGCCAGCCGCTACGGGATGACAGCCGCCAAGATGAATCAAGCGTTGGAGCAGTTTGCCGCTATACTGCATCGGTTCGGATGTGGTGCTACTTTTCCTATCACTGCTATTGCTCTGCAACGAACCCCCCACATCGTCAGAAAGTATCAAGCGCAAGATATCGAGTTCGCAGTCCATGGCTACTGCCATCAGGACCACTCTCAGCTTTCGCAGGTAGAGCAATTGGCTCACCTGGCGAACGCCGTAGTAGCAACAGTTTTAAGAAAGGTAAATCCCTTAGATATGAAGACGAGTTCTATCGCTTTTAGGAGGTAAACAAATGACAACGACGGGCACGCAAGTCAAATTAGAACTGAGAGAGATGTATGATCAGTTAGCGGCGAACTACGACGCAATTTATCGTACGCCTGCCGGTCAGTATTTTATGAACCGCAAGATCGATACCATGTTGAAGCTGGCCGCGTTTCCCCAGGGAAGCCGTCTATTGGAGGTTGGCTGTGCCAACGGTGTGTACACTTTCGCATTGGCCAGGCTTGGCTTCCAGATGACCGGCCTAGATCTGTCACCCGAGTGTGTACATACTGCGACTCAGCAGGCCGAACGGGTTGGCTTGACCCATATCAATTTTACAGTGGGAGACGCTGAGGCTCTTTCCCAGTTTGATGATAACACCTTCGACGGCGTCATTTCCTTCTCGACTCTGCGGTATGTGCCTAATCTCGCCAAAGCCATTCGGGAGCTCTATCGCGTGCTTCGGCCCGGTGGCATAGCTGTGGTAGATTTTCCCAACAAGCGGTCCCCTTGGTTCACCTTTATGAAACCGCTACTGACAGGCCAAACACATATTCACGATCACCAGTACACCACTGGTCAGATCAAAAGGATGTTGCAGGAAGCAGGTTTTCGGAAAGTGTCTCTACGCCGCATTCTATACACGCCCAAGACAATTCCAGGTTGGGCTCTTCCGGCGATGAAGGTCATTGATTATGTTGGTGAAAGGACGCCGGGCTTTAACCAATTTGCGTCCATTATTGTGGCTGGAGGTCACAAATGACAATTGCTCAGGTGCCAGTGCTGATCACCTGGGACATTGATCCTAACACCCGCTTTGATTTGGCACAGAAAAGACAGGCTTTGCAAACTGCCGTCGAGCTGTGCCGGGAACTAGAGATTGCAGCGACGTTCTTCTTTGTCGCGCAGGAAGCCGCGTCGTATCCGGAAGAAATTGCCGAGATAAGACGTGCTGGCCACGAGATCGGCTGTCATGGCTTGACCCATGGGAAAGAGGAGGAATACGATCGGGTGCCCAAAGAAATGCAACGTAGTTACATCGAACGGGCAACCCGTTTGCTAGAAAAACAGACCGGCACGTCTATCACAGCCTTCCGGGGGCCACGAGTCAAAGTGTCGCATGTTACCTTAAAGCTGCTTGCCGAGTATGGCTACCTTGCCGATTCTTCAGTGTGCTCCCAGCGATTGGATCTCTTGAGTTCTAATCTGATCAACTCGGGTTGGCTAGTGGCACCGCGCTCACCCTATCATCCGCATAGAGACAGTGCCTTTAAGCGGGGCGACCTCGACATCCTAGAGGTGCCTGTGTCTGCGTTGATGCTCCCTTTCATTTCAACATCGCTGTATATATTAAAACTGCCGGTGATGAAAGTGCTGTTCCGGCTGCTGTATGCCGAGGCCCGCCGCATGGGCAAACCGATCGTTTATCTGGCCCATCCGGAAGAGTTTGGGCCACAATCGTGGCCTTCTTTCAAATTGTCAGATCTGTCATTTAAGAATCTGCGCACACAAGGTTTCATGCTCCGGAAACACTTGAATGAAGCCAACCCGGAATCACGCCTGATGCTGAACCGAGCGCTGTTCTCTTATATTGCGGCCTTTCCAGGCATACGTTTCATGACAATGCGAGAATACGTGCTACAGTCTAGCAGACCGACTGCGACAAGTGATTGACACTAACCAGCTCAACCAAGAGGAGGTCTATGTACACCAGTTTCTCGGTACATTCCAAAGGTTTGAGACATCTCATCCGGCGAATGTGGACCATCAGCCGCTTTTATGGGCTAAAGCCGACTAGAATGGAACAAGCGCTGGAGCGATTTACTACCGTGCTCGAAACTCATGGTGGACGGGCAACATTGCCTATCCCCGCCGTCACTTTGGTCCGCCAACCTGCCATAGTTCGCCGTCTCCAGGCCCGCGGTATCGAATTGGCCGTCCACGGTTGGATTCACATCCCACTCGACGACCGTTCGGCTGATGAACAATACGTCCACCTGTGCCGTGCCCGAGACGCCTTCACTGCGGCTGGCATTCGGGCTATTGGCTTTCGCGCGCCCTATCTACATCATGATGATAATTTACGCGCTGCAGCCGAGGCGGCCGGCTTCACCTATGTGAGCAATCAGACCATATTATGGGATGTGCTTGAGGCCGAGGCCTTTTCCTCGACAACCTACGCTGCATACGAACGAGTGGTTGCTTTCTACATGCCCTGGCGAGCAGGTGAGCGGCTATCATTGCCACAACTATACAACCAGCTCGTTGAAATTCCGGTGTCTTTGCCCGACGACGAAATGCTTGGCGATCGGCTGGGGGGAGGCAATGACCTCGTTGAGAGAGCTTGGCGACGCATTCTACTTGAAACCCATCGGCGAGGGGAGCTGTTCACAATTCAATTACATCCAGAGCGAATTGCCGGGTGCGCGGATGGGCTCTCTGCCGTGCTGGCCGAGGCGCGTACGCTTACACCATCAGTGTGGTTAGCGCGTCTGGACGAAATTGCCACCTGGTGGCGGGCTCGTGCTGGAGCAACTGTGGAGATAACCGATGCTGGCGATGGGGGATTGCATCTGGTTGTGGCTGGTCCTAGCGGTACCACCGTGCTGGCCCGCGCTGTAGAGGTTGACGCCCCCACTGTGTCTTGGGCCGATGGCTACCGGCAGGTAGAGGCAACTACATTCACCTTACATGCTCCACTTCGGCCTCTCATCGGTCTCTCGCCAGCCACCTCGCCCAAGTTGACCAGTTTTTTGCGCCAACAAGGCTATATCGTTGAAATCGGCGAGCAAGGCCATCACTATGCTTACTACCTGGACCAGACGAATTTCACCGCTGAAGATCAACGTCCGCTGTTGGCTCAAATTGAGAGAACAGGCCGTCCCCTGGTGCGGCTGGGCCGCTGGCCGGACGGCGCCCGTAGTGCCCTGGCCATTACTGGAGACATAGATGCCCTGACTTTATGGGATTATGGTCTGCGTTTCTTTGGGAGGTAAGAGTGTTATGAGCATCACCATTGTCAACACCCTATCGGAAGAAGAATGGCGCCGTTTTGTGGAGGAGCATCCGGCGGGGAATATCTTCCACACACCGGAGATGTTTCAGGTGTTCAGCCGCGCCAAGGGTCATCAGCCAGAGTTGTGGGCGGCTACGGAGGACGGGCGGGTGCTGGCTTTGTTGCTACCCGTACGGATCACCTTGCTGAACGGACTGCTCCGCCATTTCACCACGAGAGCCGTTGCCTATGGTAGTGTGCTCTGCGCTCCTGGGACCAAGGGCCAAGAGGCACTGGCAATGCTACTACGTACTTATAAACGCCAGGTAAATGGTAGCGCTCTTTTCACCGAATTGCGCAATTTGTCTGATTTGAGCGACGTCCAATCAGTGTTGAATGAGTGTGGTTTTATCTATGAAGAACACTTGAATTTTCTGATCGACCTGGATCAGCCTGAAGAAACAATCTGGCGTAAGATCAGCAAAAGTGGTCAGCAGAGCGTGCGCACGTCACGTAATAAAGGCACAATAGTTGAAGAGGTCACTGACCGGCAAAAGGTAACAATCGCTTACCAGTTTTTGCAAAAAGTTTACTCTCGTGTGCAGGTTCCTTTGGCCAGCCCTACTCTATTTGAAGCGGCCTTCGATATACTTGCCCCGCGGGGAATGTTCAAAATCTTCCTGGCTCGTGTAGATGAGCACTATGTTAGCACATGTCTTCTCTTGATGCACAAAGGGAGGATCATTGACTGGTACGCCGGCTCTGAGCGTGCTTTCTCTTCTTATTCCTCCGGCGAGTTGCTGATATGGCATACTTTGCAATGGGGCAAGGAGCACCACTTTCACCTGTTTGACTTTGGTGGCGCTGGCAATCCCGAAGAAGATTACGGACCTCGAAGGTTCAAGGCTAAATTCGGCGGCACGTTGGTGAACTATGGCCGCAATACCTGCATTCACGCACCAGTTAGGCTGAAGCTTAGCCAAGCGGGCTACCAGCTTGCGAGAAAGTTCTTATATAAAGCGGGCCCAAGGTGAAGGCCAGGAACATACTCGAGTTATTCACATGTGGATCGCAAGAGAGATATGAAGCGTAGAAGGTGGGTCTTCATGGCAATCCTTGGCGTCGTCGCCATGATGCTGGCAAACTGTGGCGGTGTCACAGTCACACCGGCACCGACCGCCACCCTTCATGACCTGGTGTTACCGACGCCTAGAGCCGGTGGTGGCGGCGTCACAGTCACACTGGCACCGACTGCCACCCTTCATGACCCGGTGCGACCGACGCCCGGAGCAGTTGGTGGTGGTGTCACAGTCACACTGGCACCGACCGCCACCCAGCCGAACGATAGCGGTGTGACCGGTACTTCCTTCAGTGTTGCTACATCAGGTAGTTCTACCCTTGAGTGGACGCATCTTTCCAGCGCGAACGGGGATCTGCATGCACCCAGCAACTCGACCCAGCAGACGGCCTCCCTGATCTTGGACGTGGACAAGGATGGTGTCAATGACTTTGTCATTGGCAGCCGAAGAGCCGGGCCAGCGATGGTCTGGTACCAGCGCAACGCCGATGGGTGGACGAAGTACCTGATTGACGACGATACCCTTGACATTGAGGCTGGCGGGGCGTTTTGGGACATAGATGGCGACGGCGACCTCGATGTCGTGATGGGCGGGGACGCTGATAGCAACCGGGTCTGGTGGTGGGAGAATCCCTATCCGAACTACGAGCCGGATACCCCGTGGACGCGCCACGAGGTTAAGAACTCGGGTGCTAAGAAGCACCACGACCAGATCTTTGGCGACTTTGACGGTGATGGGCGGGTGGAGTTGGTTTTTTGGAACCAGGGCGCCAAAAAGCTGTTTATCGCCAATATCCCCTCAGACCCGAAGGACACACAGCCCTGGCCATACCAGGAGATATTCTCGTGGAGCTCCGGCGAGTTCGAGGGGTTGGCCCAGGGGGACATCAATGGGGACGGGAAGATGGACATTGTGGGTGGCGGTCGCTGGTTCGAACACGACGGTGGGACGAGTTACACATCCCACATCATTGATAACAGCCAGACCTTCGCGCGAGCAGCGGCCGGCCAACTGAAAGCAGGTGGCCGACCTGAAGTGATCTTTGTGGCCGGCGATGGTGTGGGCCGCTTGAAGTGGTACGAGTGGACGGGCAGCGGGTGGGTTGGGCACGACCTGCTGGGGTTCGATGTGGATCACGGGCACAGCCTGGAGGTGGCTGATATTGACGGCGATGGGAATTTGGACATTTTCTGCGCGGAGATGCGGTTGAACGGGGGCAACGCAGACGCCAAGATGCGGGTCTTCCTGGGCGACGGCGACGGCAACTTTACGCAGACGGAGGTTGCTACTGGATACGGCAATCACGAGTCGAAGGTAGGGGACCTGGACGGCGATGGGGACCTGGACATTTTGGGCAAGCCCTACAACTGGGAGGCGCCACGGGTGGACATCTGGCTCAACAATGGTATAGGCCTATCGCTGGACCTTTGGGAGCGGCACGTCGTTGTTTCTGGGAAGCCCTGGCGGTCCACATTTATCACCTCGGCCGACGTGAACGGCGATGGCCAGCAGGACATCATCACCGGCGGCTGGTGGTACGAGAACCCTGGTAGCCCAGGTGGCATCTGGACACGCAACACCATTGGATCGCCGCTCAACAACATGGCTGCCGTCTATGACTTTGACGGTGACGGCGACCTGGACATCATCTCGATCGGCTGGAGCCACGACCGGGTCCTTCTCTACGAGAACAAGGCTATATTGGTGGCGTCTGGCCACGAATTTGGTTGCTGTTGGTGCTGAAGCTCTCTGAAAGATGGTGAAAGGGAAGAACGATGTGTGCCGACAAACCCCGCGTAAGCATTGGCTTGCCCGTGTTCAACGGGGAGAATTACCTCGAAGAGGCGCTAGACTCGATCCTGGCTCAAACGTATTCCGATTTCGAGCTGATCATCTCGGATAATGCCTCGACTGACAGAACCGAGGAGATTTGCAGAGTATACGCAGCCAGGGATGATAGGATTCGGTACTTTCGCAACGAGACCAATCTCGGCGCCGCCAAAAACTATAACCGTGTCTTTGAGTTGTCATCAGGTGAGTACTTCAAGTGGGCTGCCCATGATGATCTCTGCGCTCCAGAATACTTGGAGCGGTGCGTTGAGATACTTGATCGCGAACCTGACGTTGTCTTGTGTTACCCCAGGACGAGCATTATTGATGAACACAGAAGGCTTGTAGAAAATTACTTTGATGGCTTCAATCTTCGCTCACCGAAACCACATGAACGCTTTCGAGACTTTTTTTGTACCCCTGGATTGTGTAATCCCATTCACGGATTGATACGGGCCAGCATCCTTAAGAGAACACTACTTATTGGGAGTTACCCAGACTCAGACAGAGTTTTACTGGGAGAACTTGCCCTTCTCGGTCAGTTTTATGAGGTTCCTGAGCGTCTTTTCTTTCGAAGAGATCATCCGCAAAGATCAGCGCGGGCAAATCCCGACCTCGATGAACGCGTCGTCTGGTTCGACCCGGCAAGAAAGGGGCAGATTCAGTTGCCAAGATGGAGATGGTTCTTTGGGTATTTACTCGCCATAAAACGTGTTCGACTGAGTTGGTACGAGAAATTATGTTGCTATGTGCTAATGGGGAGGTGGGTTCGATGGCATTGGAGGAAGCTGAAAGATGATTTGATGAGAGCCGCCAAGCGGATCCTGAAGCGTTACCTAGCGATAGTCTAGTTGGTCAGGATGGCAAAAAACTTGATTATAGCTGCCAAACAGACTCTGCGCCGTTCAAGGCTGGCACGTGAGTTGGCTGCAGCGTCAAGAAGTCTCTTGGAAGGTAAAAGGCAGTTTTTGATGAAGGAGAGAAATGAAAGTAGCCATTCTTGCTGGTGGAGTAGGGTCTCGCCTCGCGGAAGAGACCCAAGTGAGGCCGAAGCCGATGGTCGAGATCGGTGGGCGACCGATTCTGTGGCATATTATGATGCACTATGCTCATTACGGCTTCAAGGAGTTCGTGATTGCGCTCGGCTATAAGGGCGAGGTGATCAAGAAGTATATGGTGGACTATTGCTCGCTGAACAGCAATCTGACCGTGAACTTGCAAACCAGCGAAGTAAAAATTCACGATGCTTACAAAACAGATTGGATAGTTGAGTTAGTGGACACTGGAATTCCGACTCTTACTGGGGGTCGCATCAAGCGCCTGGCCCCCTATTTGGGCGATGAGACCTTTATGCTGACCTGGGGCGATGGTGTTTCTGATGTGAATCTGCACGACCTGCTGGCTTTCCATCGCTCTCACGACAAGTTGGCCACTTTGACTGCCGTTCGGCCGCCAGCGCGTTTTGGTCACATTGGGTTGCATGGCGACCAGGTGATGGAATTCTCTGCAAAGCCTCAGACCAGAGAGGGGTGGATCAACGGCGCGTTCTTCGTTCTGGAGCCGGGCGTGTTTGATTACATTGACGGCGACGACACGCAGTGGGAAAGAGAACCACTGGAACGACTGGCGAAGGACGGGCAACTGATGGCCTACCGCCATACCTCTTTCTGGCAATGTGTGGATACCTTGCGTGATAAAGTGTTGTTGGAAGAGCTTTGGCAGGGTGGCCATGCGCCCTGGAAGGTTTGGAGGTGATAGCATGAGAGTACTCGTAACCGGTCACAAGGGTTACATAGGTACAGTGATGGTACCTATGCTGATAGCGGCCGGGCACGAGGTGGTGGGGCTGGATAGCGATCTTTATGAGCAATGCACATTTGGAGATGGGGATGGAATGCAGGATATCCCGGCGCTGAAGAAGGACATCCGTGACGTGGAGGCGCCTGATCTCGAAGGGTTTGAGGCCGTGATCCATCTGGCAGCGCTTTCCAACGATCCGCTGGGGGACTTGAATCCAGCATTAACGTATGAGATCAATCACGCCGCTTCAGTGCGCTTGGCTAAATTGGCGAAAGAGATGGGGATCACCCGCTTTATTTTCTCGTCGTCATGCAGCACTTATGGGGCGGCTGGTGAGGATCTGTTGAATGAGGAAGCGGCATTCAACCCGGTGACCCCTTACGGCATTTCCAAGGTGCGGGTGGAACAGGATGTGGCCAGGCTGGCGGACGCGAACTTTAGCCCCACGTTTCCACGCAATGCCACCGCCTATGGCGTCTCACCCCGCTTGCGCTTTGACCTGGTGCTCAACAACCTGGTGGCCTGGGCCTTTACCACCGGCCGAGTGTATCTCAAGAGCGATGGCACACCCTGGCGTCCCGTCGTGCACGTCGAAGATATCTCACACGCCTTCATCGCTGTGCTGCATGCGCCCCGCGAGGTAATCCATAATCAGGCTTTCAATGTGGGCATCACCGATGAAAACTATCGCATTCGTGATTTGGCCGAGATTGTTAAAGAGACCGTTCCTGGTTGCCGGATCGAATATGCCGAAGATGCCGGGCCAGATAAACGTACCTATCGGGTTGACTTTAGTAAAATAGCGCGGATACTCCCCGAGTTTAAACCGCAATGGGATGCCCGACGAGGAGCACAGCAGTTATATGAAGCCTACCAGAAAATCGGGTTAAAGGTGGAAGATATTGAGGGACCAAGATACATGCGTATCAACCAAATTAAACAACTGCTGAGTACCAACCGCCTAGATGCGACCCTGCGCTGGCGAGAAGAGCAAGTCGCCTCGTCTATGGCAGAGAACCAATAGAACCAGGATTTTCCCAGAAATATACATCCAAGCCGTTAACCTTAAAGGGTGAAAACATGTCAAAGGAAAATGTATGCCCGGTCTGCGCCTCGACGGATGTTTCGATGTTTTTCGAGGTTTTGGATATGCCAGTTCACATCGGTGTTCAGTGGTCCAATCAGGATGCAGCCCGGCATTGCCCCAAAGGCGATATCAAACTGGCATTCTGTTCCAGTTGCGGCTTTATTGCGAATCTAGCCTTTGACCCAGCTCGTTTGGAATACTCGCAGGCCTATGACAACTCTTTGCACTTCTCTCCTTTCTTTCAGGAGTATGCCCGTTCGTTGGCTACGCGGTTGATCGAGCGCTATGATTTGCGCAACAAAGACATCATAGAAATTGGGTGTGGGAGGGGTGATTTTTTATTATTAATCTGCGAACTCGGAAACAACCGAGGTGTAGGCTTTGATCCTAGTTATGAAGGTGAACACCCTGGTAGTGAGGTCGCAAAGCAGGTTACTTTTATACGGGATTTCTATTCGGAAAATTACGCCAGCTATCAGGCTGATCTCATTTGCTGCCGACAGGTACTTGAGCACATCCACAATCCAACTGATTTCCTGACCATGCTGCGGCGTACGGTTGGTGACCAGTCAAATACAGTTGTGTATTTTGAAGTTCCGAACGTGTCATTAATTCTGCGTGATCTCTCGATTTGGGATATTATCTATGAACATTGCTCATACTTCAGCCATGGGTCATTCGCTTATGTATTTGCTTCATGCGGGTTCAACATTTGCGACCTTGCTGAAACCTATGAAGGTCAGTTTCTAGGTATTGAGGCCAGGCTGGGTAATGGTTCAACTGATCCCGGACTTGATCAGTGGGATGACTTCAAGGGGATGGCTGATGCTGTGGCTGCTTTTGCCGACCATTATCGGAGCAGGATAGGAACTTGGCAAAGTCGTCTCAAACAGATGGAGCAAGCAGGGCAACGCGCGGTAGTATGGGGGGCAGGCGCTAGGGGAGTTAGCTTCCTGAATATGCTCAAGATCCAGGACCAGATTAAGTATGTAGTAGATATCAATCCCCGTAAGCAAGGTATGTATATGGCCGGAACTGGGCAGCAGATCGTGTCCCCCGAATTTCTTCGGGATTATCAACTGGATGTTGTGATTGTAATAAATCCATTATATGAAAGTGAAATTCAACAGCTTGTAAAGGGGCTTGACTTAACCCCTCAATTCTTATGTGCATAAGTATTGGCACATTCAACTACTACTTGGAGGTAATTAAATGTCTGAGAGAACTGAAGCCTTGGGCTCACAAAATAGTACAAACACGTATCGCAGTAGCTGCCGATTTTGTGGGGCAATGTTGCATCATACTTTTGTTGATCTGGGAATGTCGCCGCTTTGCGAAAGCTATGTGGGACCTGACCAGTTGAACCAAATGGAGCCGTTCTATCCGCTGCATGTGTATGTGTGTGAGCACTGTTTTTTAGTTCAACTGGAGGAGTATGTCAGTCCCGAGGAAATATTTAGTGAGTATGCCTACTTTTCGTCATACTCTGACACCTGGCTACAACACGCCAAGGCTTATACCGACATGATCGTGGAACGCCTTAAATTGGACGGGCAAAGTCACGTCGTGGAACTCGCCAGCAACGATGGCTATCTACTTCAATACTTTGTCCAGAAAGAAATACCTGTTTTGGGTATAGAGCCAGCAGCTAATGTAGCTGAGGTGGCCGTTAAAAAAGGGGTTCCAACGCTGGTGAAATTCTTTGGGGAGGAGCTGGCTTGTGAACTGGCCACTGCGGGGAAGCAGGCTGATCTGTTGATCGGTAACAACGTGCTGGCTCAAGTACCTGGTCTCAATGGTTTTGTCAAGGGCATGAAAGTCCTACTCAAACCGCAAGGCGTCATCACTATGGAGTTTCCCCATCTGATGCGGTTGATGGGAGAGAACCAGTTCGACACGATCTACCACGAACATTTCTCATACTTTTCTCTTACCGCGGTTGAAAAGATTTTTGCCGCGCACGGGCTAACCCTCTTCGATGTGGAAGAACTGCCTACGCATGGCGGCTCTTTAAGGATCTACGCCCGCCATACTGAGGATACGGCTAAACCCATTGGCCAGCAGATAACAGAGCTCAGGGCCAGAGAAGAGGCCGCCGGTTTTACCCGCATGGAGACCTATGCTTTATTCGCCGAACAAGTAAAAGACACAAAGCGCAAGCTCTTGGATTTTCTGATCAAGGCCAAATGGGAGGGGAAATCCATTGCTGGTTACGGTGCCCCGGGCAAAGGGAACACCCTGTTGAACTATTGTGGGATTCGATCTGATTTCCTTGACTACACTGTTGACCGCAACCCCTACAAACAGGGAAAGTTTTTACCGGGAACTCATATTCCGATCTTGCAACCTGATAAAATCAAAGAAACCAAGCCGGATTACGTGTTGATTTTGCCCTGGAACTTTAAAGATGAGATTATGGAGCAGGTGGGATATATCCGCGACTGGGGTGGGCAATTCGTAGTGCCAATCCCCGAAGTGAAGATTTATTCTTGACTTCTGTGAAGCCAAAATCGGAGGTCCCATTTACTATTGAGCCGGAAAGGACAAAATCCAAATGAAGGTCGCCTTATTTTGTGGTGGTTTAGGGACGAGATTAAGGGAGTACTCCGAAAGTATTCCCAAGCCAATGGTTAACATCGGGTACAGACCCATATTATGGCATGTGATGAGATATTATGCACACTATGGGCATAAAGATTTTATTTTGTGTCTTGGTTATAAGGCCGATGTAATAAAGAAGTATTTCTTAAATTATGATGAGTGTCTGTCCAATGATTTCATCCTGTCCCATGGGGGTAAGAAATTAGAGTTACTCAATAGTGATATTCAGGATTGGAAAATTACTTTTGTAGATACAGGTTTGACTTCAAACATCGGCCAGAGGTTAAAGGCAGTTGAAAGATACTTAGAAGGAGAGGAGGTATTTTTCGCTAACTATAGCGATGGTTTAACGGATTTGCCACTTCTTGATTTTATAGATTACTTTAATGAGCAACAGAAAATAGCATGTTTCTTATGCGTAAGACCTACTCAAAGCTTTCATGTTGTTTCAATGAAAGATAATGGGACGGTGAGCGCAATCCAGCATGTAACTCGATCCAACATGTGGATCAACGGTGGATATTTTATCTTTAGAAAGGAAATTTTCAAATATATTAACGAAGGAGAAGAATTGGTCCAGGAGCCTTTCTCTAGACTCATTGAGATGGAAGAACTGATGGCCTACAAATACGAAGGATTTTGGGCCTGCATGGATACCTTTAAAGACAAACAGCAGTTAGATGACCTGTATGCTCACGGCCAGGCTCCGTGGGAAGTGTGGAAATCCTCTCCTCAAGATAAAAATACCACTACAAATATATAAGTGAGAAAAATGCTTAAGGTAAACTTTGCCCAGAAAAATAAATCAAGTTGCAAAGTTTTGTGTCTCGGTGCCCATTGTGACGATATAGAAATCGGCTGTGGAGGCACAATTTTGAAATTGATAGAGAATTATCCAGATATTGAGTTCTACTGGGTCGTTTTTAGCGCAGATCAACAAAGAGCACAGGAGGTCTCTGAAAGCACAGATGTTTTTCTAAGGCATGCTAAAGAAAAGAATATTGCCATTAAGAATTTCAGAGATGGCTTTTTTCCGTATATCGGCCTCGAAATCAAAGAATATTTTGAGCAGTTAAAACAAGAGTTTTCTCCTGATCTTATTTTTACGCATTATCGAAATGATTTACACCAGGATCATCGCTTAATTTCTGATTTAACCTGGAACACATTTAGAGATCATTTGATTCTGGAATATGAGATACCCAAATACGATGGGGACTTGGGATTCCCTAATTTCTTTGTCCATTTGAACGAAACGACCTGCCGTAGAAAAATAGAATATATCCTTGGTAGCTTTAAAACACAGGCGGAAAATCAGTGGTTTTCGGAACAAACTTTCCTAGCCATCCTGAGGTTGCGAGGAATTGAGTCAAACGCACCTGACGGATATGCTGAAGCCTTTTATTGTCGAAAGATGGTTCTTTGATGAAAGGAGAATCCGATGCCTGGTATAGTTGGAGTGGTCTCACTGGGGAAAAACGAAGGGCTGGATACTTTTCTTGAGAATATGATTTTGCCCATGAGGCATAGGAATTGGTACAAAGTAAAGCAGAGAACTACGTCGGACATGGGTATTGCTAGCATCTCTTTAGACGATGAGAAAACCATTTCAGAAGAAAACTCTTTACTCTTAACTGTGACAGGCGAGATATTTGATCAAGAGAAGTTAAAGGCAAGACTTTCGGATATCGGAGATAGAGATGCATCCCAGTACAGCCTGTGTGATGTTCTGCTGAGGCTCTATCTTGAATTTGGGATCAAAGCTTTATGTGGTCTTAATGGCTTCTACGTAATTGCTGTCTGGGAGGACAAACTTAAAAGAATCACGATTATTAACGATAGATATGGTATTAAGAAACTTTACTATTGGTTGGCAAATGATCGGTTGATGTTCGCCTCGGAGTATAAATCCATCGTCTGGCATCCAGAGTTTAACAAGAAGATAAGCGAATTGGCACTATCTGATTTTATGAGTATAGGCTACATTCTCGATGATCGTACCTTCTTCGAAGATATCAAGCTCGTGCCACCAGCAAGTATAATGACATATCAGGCGGGGGAGTTATCCGTTCATCGTTACTGGGACTATGAGTTTTATACCCCTGGGGGTGAAATCTTAAGTGAAGATCATTATGTAGATGAATTTGCAATTAGACTTAAAGAAGCTGTTAGAAAGAGGGTCAGGAACAACACTTGTCTTCTAATAACAGGAGGCAAGGATTCAAGAACCCTGATGGGGATACTGGATCAATGTGCGAAAGGGTTAAAGGTAAGAGCGAATACCATTGGTCATGAGCACTGTCATGATGTCAAATTTGGAAGAGAGATTGCCCGAAGCCTTGGATATGAACATACTTTTATTCCAGTCGGACCAACTTATATAGCAGAGTATTCAAATGAGGGCGTCTGGAGACTGGAGGGAGCTGCCAGTTGTTACACATTTTGGATCTTTGCTCAAGATGCTTTTTTAGAAGAAAATAACATTGACTTTGCTATGACCGGATTTCTGGGTGATTGCCTTTCGGGAGGACACTTGCCAATAGAATTATTGAAAGAGGTTAATGAAGAGAAGGCTATTGGATTCTTGTATGAGAATTTTCACAACACGGTTTTTAGAGATGAGGAGCTAGCCAGATTTTTAAAGCCGAATATGTATAGAAACATAGAAGGAGAAAGCTTTAATTCCATAAAGAGGTGTTTTAATACCGCAAATACAGGTAATATTCTTAACAAATGCGACTATGTCGATTTGCACCAGAGACAGAGGCGTTATATTGCCCTTCACTTGGATATATTAGGAGCATTTTCTAGGGTGTTGGATCCCTTTGCCGATAATGAGTTTGTTGATTTTATCTTACGTGTTCCTGTAGAAATGAGGGTCGCGCAAAGAATTTACAGAAGGATGATCGTGAAACATCTCCCGAAAGTTGCAAGAATTCCTCAAACGGGAAGTGGGCTGTCTTTGAACGCCACGGGGACTAAGTATGGAACCTATCGACTCTGGAATTATTTCTATATTCACATACTTCGCAGAATACTTCATAGAATTACCTCTTATGAGTTAGGGCACAATTTGGGGGTCTTCGTTCACTATAACGAATGGCTAAGGAAAGGCTCAAGAGATTTCGTAATGGATATTTTGAATCAGAAGGAATATCTCGAAGATTATTTTAATATGGATATGGTTAGTGATCTGGTCACAGACCACATGGAAGGAAGAAGGAGTGCGGGTGAGAAGGTATGTGCTCTAGTTACTTTTTCCCTTTTTAGAAAGCAATTTTGTTAGAGGTGATTTGTATAAGAGATCAGGGACCTTATTGGCTGACAAGAATTTGCAGTGTTATCCGCTTCGTAGGTTTTCCTAACCGTGTTCCAAGGGATCCTTAGCGGTCAACTCAATGGCAGCAGATGACGATAAACAGCGTGCTTAAAAACAAACTTATGAAGGAAGGAGGAAGGCATTAGATGGGCGAATCGCAACTAACCTGTCGTTCTTGTGGACAAACTGGCCTTCAGCCGATTTTGTCTCTTGGTCAGACGCCCCTGGCGGATAAATTGCTGACAGAAGAACAGTTGGGACAGCCGGAATTGGCCTTCCCACTCGATCTGGCATTTTGCCCCAACTGCACCCTGGTGCAGCTCGCGGAAGCCGTGCCCCCGGAAATTCTCTATGTTGAAGATTACCCTTATTTTTCTTCCGTCTCAAATGCCCTAGTACAGCACTTTGGCGCAAGTGCCAGGGAATTGATCGAAACAAGAAAGCTAAATTCTAACAGTTTAGTGATTGAGATTGCCAGCAATGATGGTTACATGCTTAAAAACTTTGTAGCAAAGAATATTCCCGTCCTGGGAATTGATCCAGCTAAAGGGCCTGCCCAGGTTGCGCAGGAAGCCGGCGTTCCCACGCTTTGTACGTTTTTCAATCGGGATCTTGCCAAACAGCTTCGAGAAGAAGGGCGACTGGCTGATGTCGTCCTGGCCAACAATGTCTTGAATCTTGTTCCAGACCTTGACGATTTTGCGGAGGGCATTCGGCTCATCTCGAAAGATACAGGGGTAGTGGTTATAGAGGTGCCTTACGCCGTTAATCTCATTGATAGATGCGAATTTGACATGATTTTTCATCAGAATCTCTGCTACTTTTCGGTTACGGCCTTGGACCGGCTATTTAGAAGACATTCGCTTTATCTCAACGACATCAAGCAGATTCCGACATTTGGCGGATCGTTGCGTCTGTTTATTGAGCATCACGAAGCGGTAAGTGAATCTGTCCAGTTGCTATTGAGGGAAGAAGCGATTAAAGGGATAGATCAAATGGATTACTACCGTGATTTCGCCGAGCGCGTAGGCGGGATCAAGCGCTCTTTGGCGGATTTACTATGGGACCTCAAGCGAAAAGGGGAAAAGCTCGCAGTTTATGGAGCCGCAGGAGGTATGGCCACGACATTGCTTAGCTACGTTGGGATTGATAAGCAGCTCGTTGATTTTGCGGTTGATGCGAACAAGTTCAAGCAAGGTCGTTATACGGCCGGTAACCATTTACCCATCTTTGCACCAACCAAGCTTTTGGAGGAAATGCCAGACTATGTCTTGCTTCTGGCCTGGAATTATGCAGAGGAGATTTTGCAGCAGCAGGCGGTCTACCGGCAGAGGGGTGGTAAATTTATTATTCCCATTCCGCAACCGAAAATTGTGTAGCTTTGAATCCAACTGCCAGAAACTGATCCGGAAAAGGAGCAATAGGTGAACAAAGCAAGAACACCCTTTGCCGTCGGAACTCTTCTCCTGTCTCTTTTAGGGCTTCTCTGCTTTACGCATCTTAAAATTAGCAACGCCCAATCAAGTTTCTCCATTTCCTTCAATCACGTCATCATTGACAGCAATGGCCCGTCCCGCATGTGGGCCAAGACGGTAGGTGATTTCAACGGAGACGGTCTCGATGATCTGATGGTGGCCGGTGAGCAAGGAGCCTTCTGGTACGAAAATCCCACTTGGACAAAACACGCCGTACTACCAGGGGACTATTCCTTAAATGGTGCCGCCACCGGTGACATTGATAACGATGGGGATAACGACATCATCACGGGGTCCTGGTACGGTCGCGAGGTGTATTGGCTTGAAAACCCTGGTAGCGGCCTGGGGACCTGGAATATTCATGCTGTTTTCCAGGATCTAGCCAGTGATGCCATATATGTCAACGACCTGGATGGCGACGGAGATTTGGACATTATCGGACGCAGCTCGCAAACCTGGGGCGGCGATCAAGGCAAGTCCGTTTATATATGGAGGCAGGACAGTCCTACCTCATGGACCGATTTCACTACCTATGTTGGGGGAGGAGAGCACTTTAACATCGGCGACGTTGATAGAGATGGTGACATGGACTTTATCGTGGCCAACCGCTGGTATGAGAATCCCGGTCATATTTCTAGTGATTGGACTGAGCACGTCTTTACAGATAGCTGGACGCATCTGTCTGCCTTTCCTTTTGTAGCGGATATAAACGGTGATGGCCGTCCGGATATCGTTCTCACCCCTACAGAGCAGGCCGGTGAGTATTACCGAACCTCCTGGTTTGAGGCGCCTGCCGACCCCAAGAGCAATGGATGGATAGAGCATGTCATTGAGAACAATGTGGAATGTGTTACTCACAGCTTGGAAGTCGCTGACATGGACAACGATGGTGATCTGGACGTGGTAACTGCGGAGATGCATCAATCGGCCGATCCGGATGAAGTAAGAGTGTATCTCAATGAAGACGGAGATGGGGTGACATGGACCAAGGAGGTAGTCGCCACCAAAGGGTCCCACTACGCACATCTGGTGGATGTCGAGCCAGATGGTGACTATGACATTTTTGGATCGAATCATTCGGATACTACGGTGATTGATTTGTGGGTTAACCAAGCTTGCTCACTGACCTTGGACGACTGGGAGCGGCACATCGTTGATCCCGAGAAGCCATGGCAGACTATTTTTATCACCTCGGCTGACGTAGATGGTGACGGCCAGCAGGACATTATCACCGGCGGCTGGTGGTACCAGAACCCTGGTAGCCCGGGTGGCACTTGGACGCGCAACACCATCGGCTCGCCGCTCAACAACATGGCCGCCGTGTACGATTTTGACGGCGACGGCGATATAGATGTGCTGGGTACTCCATGGCAGGGCTCGGGCGCTGATCCAAATTTCGTGTGGGCCCGCAACAATGGCTCTGGAACATTCACGATCCTTGCTGACACAGTTTCGTCTGGTGTGGGCGATTTCCTACAAGGCGTGGCCGTCGCGCGTTTTCAGCCTGGCGGCAGCCTCGAAGTAGCGCTCTCATGGCACAATGGCACTGGTCAGGGCGTGCAGATGCTCACTGTTCCCTCGAACCTCTCCAGTAACACCTGGCCCTGGCGCAGGATATCCACGGAAGATCAGGAAGAGGAGCTAAGCGCTGACGACATTGACCACGACGGGGATGTGGACCTGTTGCTTGGAACCAAGTGGCTCCGCAATGATGGATCGTCGTGGAGTATGCAAACCCTCAGCAACACTGGCGAACAACCCGATCGGAACCGTCTGGCCGATATGAATGGAGACGGGCGGCTGGACGCGGTCGTTGGCTTCTTGGGCATTAGCCAGCCGGCAAAACTGGCCTGGTATGAGCAGGGTGCTGATGCAACCACGGTATGGACTGAACACGTGATCGCAACGGATGTCGTTGGCCCAATGAGTCTTGACGTGGCCGATATGGACAAAGATGGAGATTTTGACGTTATCGTCGGTGAGCACAACATGGCGGACCCGTCGAGCGCGAAGCTGTACGTCTTTGAGAATACTGACGGCCAGGGCCATAGTTGGGCCGAGCATGTGGTCTATACGGGCGACGAACATCACGACGGGGCGCAGGTCGTTGACATTGACGGAGATGGAGACCTTGACATTATCTCAATCGGCTGGGGCCATAACCGGGTGCTTCTCTACGAAAATAAAGCCGCCCATTGTGGCGGGGGCACGCCGATGGTGGAGACGCCAGCGATCAACTCGAAGGGTGGTACCTTCAGTGGGCCGGTTAGTGTGACGCTCTCAACGACCACGCCTGGGGCGTCTATCTATTACACCCTGGACGGTAGTGAACCGACCATGGCGTCAACGTTGTACACTGAGCCGTTCACATTGACCGGCAGTGCGACAGTCAAAGCGAGAGGTTTCCGCAGCGGCTACAATCCCAGTAACGTGGCCAGCGCTTCCTTCACAAGCGGTAGGGTTCCGCGCGTCACTGATGGCCAGCAAGTTCTTTATACCTTCAAAGAAGGAAGTGGGACTACGGTTTATGATGTGTCGGGTACTGGCACGCCATTGAATCTCAGTGTGGAAAACGGGAATGCCGTAAGCTGGCTTCCAGGTCATGGTCTGGCCATTAACTCGGCTACCCTTGTGGCATCTGCTGGCGCTGCAACCAAGATCATTGACGCCAAAGACACCGGCGAAATCACCATCGAGGCCTGGGTCAAACCAGCCAACACTACCCAGGATGGCCCGGCCCGTATTGTGACGCTCTCTGAAGATCCATACAAACGCAACTTTAGCCTGGAGCAGGGGCTGTGGGGCAGTCAGCCCTCAGATGTTTACGATGTTCGTCTGCGCGCGACCTCAACCGGTGACGACGGAACAATGCTTGCTACACCGGCCAGCTCTGCGAGTACCCAATTATCCCACGTAGTTTACACGCGCGATGCATCGGGCGTGGCCAGGATCTACGTCAACAATGTTGAATGGGCGAGCGGGACTGTGGGCGGAGACTTTTCCAACTGGGATGAGAGTTTTCGTTTGGCACTGGCCAATGAACTGACGGAAGACCGTCCCTGGCTGGGAGAATTCCACCTGGTTGCCATCTACAATCGCGC
>Ga0315309_1000116_pt1 | contig 46271 bp, 49 predicted proteins | sample TDP4_MG_FD_203080 | JGI IMG/M metagenome (GOLD analysis project Ga0315309, IMG submission 203080) | Freshwater sediment microbial communities from Lake Towuti, South Sulawesi, Indonesia - TDP4 | ecosystem: Environmental > Aquatic > Freshwater > Lake > Sediment | place: Indonesia: South Sulawesi... | reverse complement strand
TCACCCCTTCAGCAGCGGAAACATACTCCACACGGAACCTTTCAGGGCTTAATCCAAGCTTCTGCAGCATCGGCGCCAAGGCATCCATTCTGGCCTTCATCTTCCAGTTTCCGCTTATGTAGTGGCAATCGTAGGGCAAGTGACACGCGCCCACAAGAACCATGCCAGCCCCCAGCCTCAGAGCTTCTAGGACGAAGTCACGGTCAACCCTTCCCGAACACATGACCCTTATGGGGCGAATTAACGGCGGATACTCAAATCTGCTTGTGCCCGCTAAGTCTGCTCCTGCGTAGCTACACCAGTTGCACAAGAAAGCCAGAATCTTCTCTTCCGGGTTTGCTTCTAGGGCTGTTCTGATTTGGGCGAAGATTTGGGCGTCCGTGAAGTGCATTTGGGTTATGGCGTCTGCTGGGCACTCAGCTACGCATGTTCCGCATCCATGGCACATTGCGGTTATCACCTGAGCCGGCTGTTTTTCCTCCGCTTTTATCGCTCCGTAGGGGCATCTTTCGGCGCAGATGCCACACTTAGTAGTTACATTTCTACATTTACCCGCATCTACAACAGCAACTATCGGCTCGATTTTCCATGTGGGCTTCGAAAGCACGGTTGCTGCTTTTGAGGCTGCGCCGCTGCCCTGTGAAACACTGTAGGGTATGTCCTTAAGCCCTTGACATGCACCTGCAAGAAATATTCCATCGGTGGGTGCGTCTATGGGCTTGAGTTTGGGGTGGCTTTCCATGAAAAAGCCGTCTGCTCCCCGTGTCAAGTTGAGTATGCGGGCTAGTTCCTCCGTACCCTTCTTGGGGATGGCTGCCGTTGCCAGAACAACCATTTCAGCCTCAACCTCTATGGGTTGGCCCAGCGTCATGTCCTCAGCGTGGATAATCAGGTTCCTTGTTTCTGGGACTTCCAGAATGCGGCTTACCCTTCCACGAACAAAGTTTACGCCGAGAGTTCTTGCACGTTCATAAAATTCTTCGTAACCTTTAAAGTTGCTCCGCATGTCCATGTAGAAAACGTAAACCTCCACATCTTCCTTGTACTTCTCCTTGAGCTGAACCACATGCTTCAAGGTGTACATGCAGCAGAAGTTTGAGCAATACGGGTATTTGTTTGTGTCACGCGAACCAACACATTGAATAAACGCTACGCTGTGGGGTTTCTGTCCATCTGAAGCCCTAATAACCTTTCCGCCAGTTGGACCGGCAGCGAGTATAAGCCTCTCAAACTCAAGAGACGTTATCACGTTTGCGCATTTGCCGTATCCGTAAAGCTGATTGTCATATGGCAAGTATATGTCATAGCCCGTCGCCACCACTATCGCACCGACTTCTAGGTCCGATTCCTCTGGTTGTTGTTCAAAGTTTATGGCTTGTCTTGCTCCACAGGCATCCACGCACTTGTAACATTCAATACAGAAATCCTTATTTATCGTATAAACGAGTGGAACCGCCTGGTCGAACGGAACTGATATGGCTTTTCTGACGCCAAGGCTCATGTCCCACTCATTCGGATACTCAATCGGGCAGACATCTCTGCATTCACCGCAACCCGTGCAGTTATCAGCGATTATATAGCGCGGGTTCTTCCGAATCTTAACCTTGAAATTACCTATAAAACCGCTGACACTTAACAGGTCGGCATAAGATATTATTTCAATGTTAGGATGCCGCCCAACATCGACCATTTTAGGTCCTTCAATACAGATGCTGCAGTCAAGCGTTGGAAAGGTTTTGTCCAGCTGCGCCATGTGGCCTCCTATGCTTTCGCCTTTCTCAATCATGTAAACCTTAAAACCCATTTCAGCCAAGTCCAGAGCGGCGTTCATCCCCGCTATGCCGCCGCCTATGACTAGCGCCTTATTTGTTACTGGAACTTCTAGTGTTTGAAGCGGTTGTAGCAGCCTTGCCTTGGCGACAGCCATTCTTATCAAGTCTTTGGCTTTTTCCGTTGCTTCTTTTGGTGTGCTTGGGTGACACCATGACGAGAATTCTCGAATGTTTGCCATTTCGAAAAGAAAAGGGTTCAAGTTGACATCTGAAACCGTTCTTCGAAACGTTGGCTCATGCATTCGCGGGGAGCAGGCTGCCACAACAACACGGTTGAGCTTGTGCTCCCTCACCGCCTTTCTAATCTCATCTTGCCCAGGGTCCGCGCACGTGTAGCGATTGTCCTTCACAAAGACGACGTTTGGTAAGGTTTTTGCGTACTCAACCAGCTCTTTGATGTCTAAAACGCCGGCTATGTTCAAGCCGCAGTGACATATGAAAACCCCTATCCGTGGCTCCTCAATTTCAACCTTCTCTTCAGCCATGTTACGCACCCTTCCATCCTAATCTCTTCTCTACCGATTCCATCACTTTCCGAGAACCTTTCGCCTTCAACTCTTTTGTCATCTCAATCGGTGAAGCTAACCTCTCCAGGGCTTTGTTCCATGCTCCAGAACGAACAGGCGTGTGGCTTATTTTGGTTCTTTTAAGCTCCAGGGCTTCATCAACAGGGCAAACTAGCTTACAAGCTCCGCAGTAAACGCAAAACATCTCGTTTGCGTGTACTTTCTTATCCTCGTCGGAAATGTAAAGCGCCCCAGTTATTGGGCAGACATCAAAACAGTCCGTGCACTCTTGTGGACATTTTTCAGGGTGTATTAGGATTTTTCCTTGGAAGAATTTTCGGGCGCGCATGATGCCTTCGGGGCATTTGAACTCGCAGATTCTGCAACATGGGCAACGGTCTTTTTCAATGTCAATTTTAACTTGAAGCTTCGCCCGTCTCCTTTTAGTCAATGACTTTGCGTTTTCAACAACTTTTCCTTTCGCTGTCAGCCTTGTTATCTTGATTAAATCTAGGGGACACGCTTCCTCGCATTCCACACAGTCTACTGGGCATTTGCCCGTGTTCACTTGAATGTCGCGAATCAGTTGGGGGAAGCTCTCCTTTTCAACTACCGAGAGGAGGTGTTCACCGTTCACTGTGACTTTTATCGCTCCGTATGGGCACAGTATGTCACATATTCCGCAAAAATTGCATTTTGCCAAATCAAAATCAATTTTGACTTTCTTAGCCTTTTCTCCTTGAATTTTGGGGGTTTTTTCAAGTTTAATGACTTCTTTTGGACAAGCCAAGGCACAGATTTGACAACCTACGCAGAGGTTTCTGTCGAGGGTTAGCTTGTAATTTTTTACCTGCAAAACCCACTCTAGCGTTAATGCGTTCGCTGTGTCTGTTTTTGATGTTTTTAACGGCATCTGCTAACCCCACGAAGTTAAATTCATGACGTTTATGCTATGTTTGAAGCATAGCCTATTATTATTTATCCATAGTGGAAGTTTGAAGTGTCAAATTTATCATATAAATATTGCTTGTTTTTCAGGTCTGTTTTTTCCAATAAGAAACATGAGTGTGGGAGTTTTCTTTATATCGCACAAATTGCAGATAAGAATTGATAGATAAAAGAGTTTGGTGAGTCCGGTCAAGTTGAAAGCCTTGAACTGTCCTTTGTGCGAATTGGATTTGAGAAAGGAGAAAATCTACTATGAAGACCAATCCTTCATTGTTTTAAGAACTGCAAATCTGAAGGGACACAGAGAGCGGATTATGATAGTTCACAAGCGTCATGAACACACAATACCATACAAAGATTATGAGCGTGCTCTGGATATACTCTCTAAAATAGGCAGGAAAGTTTTTAGTTACACTCCTAAATTTGTGATTATGGACACGACCTTCGCCACCATAAACGACCATTGGCATTTGGTTGTCAGCGACCTGGACCCCAAGAGCGAAGATTTCGACCAGATTTTGGCTACAAGATGGATTAAAGTTGTGGATAACACGGTGGAGGAAGAGGGCAAAGCTTAGGCTTTCTTTCTATGTATTTTCGTTTCTTGCTTGATTTAATGAGACAGTTTGGTGCAAACCGCAACATAACATTTTAAGCCTTCATTTTTCAAAACAACAGTGTTTAACTCAGCATTCCGTAGGAATTCTTCAAATCCCTGCAAAGTGAAAGCCTTTTTCAAACCAGTAACAACAATCACGGCGTTCTCTTTTGCAACCCGCTCAATTTCGTTCAAAGCTTCGACAGGGTCTGGCATGTTTTGGATGAGCGTGAAAGCAAAAACGTGGCTGAAGGTGTTCCCTTTTAGAGGAACGTTATCAGCATCGGCGCAAACCAAATGTACTTTTTGAAAATTCTTTGCACGCTTTTTGGCTTGAAGCAAGATTTTCCTAGAAATATCCAATCCAACCGTTGTCTCTGCTTTGTCTGCGACATACTCAAATAATATTCCAGTTCCGCAACCAGCATCCAAAACCAGGCTGTTTTTTTCGATTTGTAAGCTTTTTAACGCCGCCTCGATTTTCGCTGCTTGTTCTTCGGCATATTGCATATCGTAAATGTGGGCTGTCAAATCGTAGCGCTGCATCACCTCACGTTTCTTGTCCCATTCGCTCATGCCTGATTCTTCAGAAATCTTATCTACATATTCAGCCTTCTAAAATTATTGGCGAAATCTCATTGTCTAACCTCAAGCCCATAAATGTTTTAGTAAACCCGAGCATTGTGGATGCGGAGAAAGCCGTTAAGGAGGCTGTTTCTCAGCGCAAAATGCTGCTTGTAATCGGCAACTGTTGGGTGCACTACCTCGGCAGAGCAAAGTCGAAACTCGAGCCAGGCGAACGCATACTAATAATTAAGGAAGATGGTTCCCTCCTTGTTCACCGCTCAGTCGGCTATGAGCCAGTCAACTGGCAGCCTCCAGGGTGCATCTTTCACGTTCAAGCCAAAAATGGCGTGTTAGAGATTCGCGCTGTAAGGCGGAAGCCAGCCGAGTCCGTTAAGGTGTATTTTGACAAAATCTATATGGTCTCCGCCCTAAGCCTTGCGGATTCTGGAAGGTTTTCTCTTTATGCGAGCGAAGAGGACATGCAAAAAGCAATTCTGTTAGAGCCTTCGCTCTTGGAAGAGGGGTTCAAGCCCATGAGTTACGAGAAGAAGGTTGAACCAGGTTTTGTGGATGTCTACGGCGTAGACAAGGATGGAAAACTTGTGGTTGCTGAGATTAAGCGCAAAACAGCAGGAAAGGAAGCCGCACTCCAACTTGCAAAATACATTGATGCAATTAAAGTTAAGGCAAACCGTGAAGTGCGGGGAATCCTTGCAGCCCCGAATATTGCGAAGGATGTTCAGAGACTGCTAGCGACTCTTGGATTGGAGTTCAAGGCTTTAAACCCAAAAAGGTGCGCAGAAATACTTCGTCGACCGGAGACAAGGACGCTGGCGGATTTTGCCAATGAAACCTGATTTCTAACGGATGTATCTCGTAATCAACCTTCGTAGCTGTTTTATTTCGGCGACATATCACCACGAATCTTTTCTTCTTAAAAAAGGAAAGCATAGCACTTATTACAAAATGCATGTTTAATGGGTTAGTAGGTGATTAGATGAGATTGGAAAATAAAGTTGCTTTGATAACTGGTGCTGGTTCAGGAATCGGTCGCGCCGCTGCCTTACTCTTTGCGAAAGAGGGAGCAGCGGCCGCTATTGTAGACATCACCTCAAAAGGTGGTACGGAAACGGTTGAAATGATCAAAGGAATAGATAGAGACGCTATTTTCGTTTATGCTGATGTTTCTAAGGCCTTAGACGTCGAGAAATCAATAAAGAGTGTTGTGGAAAAGTATGGTAAACTCGATATTCTTTTTAACAATGCAGGTGTGGCGCAAGATTGTTCGGTAGTTGAAATGAGCGAGGACGAGTGGGACCGAGTTATTAACGTCAATTTAAAAAGCGTTTTCTTATGTTCAAAATATGCCATCCCTCATATGATTAAACAGGGTGAAGGAATCATAATTAACACCGCCTCTACACTAGGCTTAATTGCAGAACCTAACTGTGGCGCTTATTGCGCATCTAAGGGGGGAGTCATAGCGTTAACCAGAGCCTTAGCGGTAGAATATGCACCCTATAACATTCGCGTTAACTGTATATGCCCAGGTCCAACAGCCACGCCGATGATTCTCAAAGAACCGCAACAACAAGTTGACGTGTCTTATGTCCCGCTCAAAAGACTTGGAAAACCAGAAGAGATAGCTCACGCTGCTTTGTTTTTAGCGTCAGAGGAATCTGCCTATGTGACGGGTTCTGTTTTGATAGTGGATGGAGGAACAACCGCTATATGAATCTACAAAAGATGGAGAGGATCGATTAATGACTCTAAAAATTATCCCTCTGTCCTTTGACAGTTTCGGCGTCCGTTCCATGGCGACCTTCATAGAAACAGACGACTTAAAAGTTCTAATAGACCCCGGTGTTTCTTTGGCACCCATCCGCTATGGCTTGGAGCCGCATCCATTGGAGTGGCAGAGGCTTGACGAAACTTGGGAGACTGTAAAGCAGTACGCGGAAAACGCTGACGTGCTGATAGTGACCCATTACCATTACGACCACCACGACCCAGACTATCCAGAACTATACAAGAACAAGACGGTTTTCATAAAACATCCAACACAGAACATAAACAGAAGCCAAAAAGAGAGAGCAGCCCTATTTCTCGAAGCGATAAAGGATATGCCTAAGAAGCTTGAGGTTGCGGATGGGAAAAAGTTCCAGCTAGGAGAAACACTCATAAACTTTTCAAAGGCTGTCTGCCACGGAACAAACCCTCGCCTCGGATATGTAACGGAAGTCAGCATAAAGAGCAACAGCGAAAAATTTCTCTACACATCCGACGTTGAAGGTCCATCCCTTGAAGAGCAGATAAGCTTTATTCTCGATGAGAAGCCCGACGTTCTGTTTGTGGACGGCCCAATGACTTACATGCTTGGCTACCGCTATTCGTACAAAAGCCTAGAAATCTCCAACGACAATCTCGTCAGAGCCATGAGAGAAACAAATCTTAACACGCTTGTTTTAGACCACCATTTCCTACGAGACTTGAATTACAGGTTAAGGATAAAGCCAGTTTATGAGGCTGCGGAAAAGCGGGGAGTAAAAGTCGTAACCGCAGCCGAGTTTTGTGGTAGAAAAATCGAGATGCTCGAGGCTTTGAGGAAGGAGCTATACGCAAAATACGGTGAAGGAGAAGCGAGAGGCAAAAAGCGAATACTAAGAGAGTGAACAGGTGCTTTCAAGGAAAACATAAATTAGTAAGTCTGATGATTTGGCTTGAGGCTGTGCGCATGAACGTTTGGAAAAACATTCCAGCAGGCGATAGACCACCGGAACTTCTTAACATGGTTGTTGAGGTTATCAGTGGTTCGAGGGATAAATATGAATACAATCTTCAATGGGAGACATTCGTTTTAGACCGCATTATACCTTCATCCGTGGTTTTTCCGGTTGACTACGGTTTTGTTCCGCAAACCTGGTTTGATGACGATGATCCGCTTGACATAATGGTGTTAAGTTACGAACCCCTTGAGGTTGGATGCGTAGTTAAGGTTAGAGCCATAGGATCGTTGATAATTGAGGATGAGAAGGGTGAAGACCCTAAAATATTGTCTGTTCTTGTGAACGACGCCAGATTTGAAGGGTATAGGGACATCACAGACGTTCACCCGCATAAACTCAGGGAGATTCAAGAATTTTTTGAGACCTACAAGCGGTTAGAACCCCACAAACGGGTCAGATTTAAAGAGTGGAAAAACGCCGAAGATGCAATGAAAATCATTGATTACTCCATTAAAAGGTTTAAAGAGCTTAACTTAACATAACTTGTTTCTTCACCATGCTTAAAAAACCGCTTATACACGAGCAGCAGACTATTCCCAGCATGCGATATTCTTAAATCACCCTTCAGACTGCTCTCCTTATTATAGTTGAGGTTAAGCTGGCGAATGAAACTTGCGAAAGTACATGATCAGCTTCATCAGCGGATTAGTCATCCTCTGCCTAATGGCTTGGCTAATCGTAACCTTCGTGGGATATCCAGAGATTAAGAATCTTCCATTGTACACGTTTAGCACAGTTTTCAGAATCGTAATTACACTTTTGATCTCGATTGCTTGGGGAGTTTCCTTCGGCATATTAGCTGCCACAAACAAGGTAGCATCGCTTATTCTCACACCTTTCATAGACCTTTTGCAGTCGATTCCGATACTTGGATATTTCCCGATGGTTATTGGTTTTCTATTCGCATTAGGTCCTTTAGGCGTTGAGCTTTCCGTAATTGTCTTGCTCTTCACATCTATGGCGTGGGCTATCTTCTTTGGAGTATTAGGAGCCGTTCGAGGTATCCCAACAAACGTTGTCGAGTCGGCGCGAAGCTTTGGTTTAACAGGATGGCGATATGTTAGGCATGTAGTTTTGCCTGCAATTACTCCTGCTGTGGTTTCGGGGGCAAACCTTGCATGGTGTGATGGCTGGTTTTTTATGATTGCAGCAGAATACATTCAATATAGAGGAACCGTTGTGATGCCGCCTTCTGGCGGATTGGGCTACCTCCTTGCAAGAGCTGCTTACTTTTACAAAGACATCAACCTCTCCATAATCCTGCTAGTATTCATAACTTTCATTGTAGTATACTTTAACACTCTAACTTGGCACAAGCTCATGGAAAGAGCTAGTACAGGCACCTTTAAGCCCGTCTTCAGAATGGACCTTTCAGGGGTTGGAAAACTCGGAATCGCAAAGGCAACCAGTTGGCTGCATTTTGGAAGACTCCACTGGCCAAAATCCTTCGCTGTTACTGCTCAACGCTTGCGAAAATATACCCACATCGAAAAGATTATTGCCGCTGTTTTGGCTTTTTCAGCGGTTTTCTTTGTTTTGTATATGGTGTTTGGCCAATTTCCAACATTGGCGATAATTCGTGAAGGATTCAACCAAAAACCTGCAGGAGAACTCAGCCGTCTGCCAGTGTTGATCGTCCTAACTATGGGACGGCTTACGATAGCATATGGAATTTCTCTTGTAGTCGCGATCAGCATGGGGGTTCTGGCTGCGGAGCACAAGAGATTCGCAGCCGTATTCTATCCACTTTATGATATTGGACAAGGAGTGCCAATTCTCGCATTATTTCCAGTTATTTTTCTTGGGCTAAACGAATTCCTTGGAATCCCGGGAATTGCCCTTGAACTTACTTGTATTATAATGCTGGTTCTCGACATGATATGGTACATGTTCCTCAATATTGTAAGTGCGGTGAAAAACATTCCCACTGAAATAAAGGAAGTGAGTCAACTTTTCGGGTTTAAAGGTTTGAAGAGAATAACGCATATAGTCATTCCATCAATATTGCCATCCATAGTCACAGGAAGCATCCTTTCGTGGGGAACAGGCTGGAACACCATAATATTTGCTGAGTATATGCCGTCAACAGAGCCAACGATTCCACCACTTTCAGTTCCAGGCATAGGTTCGCTGCTGGATAAAGCGGGATATAAATTTGGGAATACCGTAGTACTAATTTTTCTCCTCGGCATAATCGCTACAATAGTGCTTTCAATGGAAGGACTTGTTTGGAGGCGTCTGCTAAGAAAATTTGAAAAATATCATGTAGAGGTGTAAATCTTGTCAGTGCTTGAAGTAGAAAACGTGACAAAAACGTTCGTAATGGAGAAATCCAAAATCATGGTCTTAGACAACGTGAATTTTTCAGTTGGTAACGACGAGTTTGTCTGTTTAGTTGGGCCTTCCGGCTGTGGAAAATCCACCATGCTTAGAATAATTGCAGGTTTAGAAAAAGCTGATTCGGGCGAAATACTGTTCCGCGGACAACCTATTACCCAACCCACTCCAAAGATTACCATGATCTTTCAGCTTTTCGGTCTGCTTCCATGGAAAACTGCGTTGGAAAATGTTGAAGTGCCGCTGGAAGTTCTTGGTATGGAGAAAGAAAAGAGAATTCACATTGCTGAAGAATACTTGAAAATGGTTGGGCTTGAAGGCTTCGAAAATACTTACCCCCATGACCTTTCCGGTGGAATGAAGCAACGTGTGGGAATTGCAAGAGCATTAGCCTTGAAGCCAGAAGTCTTGCTGATGGATGAGCCTTTCTCTTCGCTCGATGAACTTACAGCCAAAACCCTTCGTGAGTTAGTGGTTGACATTTGGCGAAATCCAGGGTTGCCGACAAACACCTTCGTAATGGTGAGCCACAACGTCGAAGAGGCAGTGTTTATGGCAGACAGGGTAATAGTGATGTCGCCTCGACCAGGAAAAGTTATTGGAGAGGTGAAAATCGACATCCCAAGACCCCGAGCCGAGTACTTAAGGGAACCCGTATACTTTGGATTTGTAGATGAGGTAGTAGAGCTGCTGGAAAAAGGCAAAACCAAAACAAAGGATGAAAGCCCTTTATCGTTGACAGCGAAACGAGAGAACAAGCTACAGTAAATTCTATGCTAAGCATAAGTTTCGGGATAGGTTTCTGCGAAAAGCAAAAGTACGCTTGGGTCAATTTAAATTAGTTAGACGGTTTCGCCTTTGATAGACCTTGTGCTGAATGGCATAGCGCTAGTATTTTCACTGGCGATACTAGCCCTAGCTAGTCGATTCGCCATAAAATCGATAGAAGACTTGACTGAGCTTACTCACCTGAGCGAAGCTTCTGTTGGGTTTGCGGTAATGTCAGTTATGACTAGCATACCTGAGATTTTTGTTGCATTTTTCTCGGTGTTGCATGGTAAGCCTGGATTTTCCGTAGGCGACGTTTTAGGCTCTAACGTTTTTAACATCGGAATCGTGGTAGGCATACTGGCAACGATTGGTTCTCTTAAGAGGTGTTCAACAGACCTCTTAACTGAACTTGTTGACGTTCTATTCCTTTCATCTCTGATTCCTATTATTCTTGTCATGTTCGGGGCCGCCAGTTCTTTCGTCGGCCTCGCGCTTCTCTGTATCTTCGTATTTAGCGTTTATGAAATGGTAAGGAAGAGAAGACAACCAATCTTCATAGGCAATGCGAAAACAAAAACCGTGATGGCGGACAAGAAAATTGTTATTCTAAAAATAGTTGTTGGTATAGCCCTCGTTGTTACGGCCGCTGAGTTTATCATCATATCTGCATCCAATATTGCGAGCGGGCTTGGAATTGCTCCGATTCTTATAGGCGCAAAAATTATTGCGATAGGCACATCTATGCCAGAACTAGCCCTCGACCTAACAGCTGTTCGCCGTGGACGAATACATCTTGCCATTGGAGATGCAATCGGCTCCAACCTTACAAACATTACCCTCGTTCTTGGAATAGTTCTTTTAGCGTCTCCATTCGGAACAGTCGACCTCTCGATTTTCGCACAAATCCTTCCCTTTGTGCTGATAACAACCCTAATACTTTGGCGTTACCTCACAAAAGGCGGAGTTTCTCAGCTTGGCGGAATCGCCTTAATCCTAACATATATTGTGTTTCAAGCAACAATAACAGCCTAAGCTCTCAGCCGCCAGAAAATGCCAAAATAACGACGCCATATCGTTTAACGACAAGGAAATTAGAAAAATAGGGATATTTGGTCTAACGCGGTTTTCAATTCACTTCGTTTTCTTTGCCTTTCCCTTTTTCTTCTTTTTTGCACGTCCAGCCACGATTGTGACCTCGAATCTACAATTACGAGCAATTTCTATAAAAAATTTTCTATTCGCCTATCAAATTGACGTATTTTTCAAAAATCTGTCTAAACATGGTCAATAATCAGCTGCCAGCATTTTTTTGAGCAAAAAGGAGGCTCTGAAGACCATTTAAAAGCATGACGAAAAATGATGCCAGAAAAGGAGAAAACTATGGGCATCAACATGACATTTGGCTATTCTTTTACTCTTTGTTTAAGCAGTGGAATGCCAACAGTAGCTATTATCGCCGTAATCAAGATTATTATGACTGCAAGATTGATGTAAAGAGGTGATAGAACCTGAAAAACAGGACCTGCTTCCGGATATTTCGCCGGATCAGCGTATTGCAGAGGTAATGTCGCCAAGACCGCAGCTGCTAGACCTCTTGTCAGCATAACACTCATGATCGGACGCTCTTTTTCCAATTCGCTGCGGATAGTTGCCAATGTTACAGCACCAAACCGGATTAGCAACAGCATCAGAGAAAGGACTATTCCGGTTATCACGGTTGTGATATTGCTGATCGTGACTATCAGGCCTATGAAGACGAAGAAGAACGTTCTTAACAAGAATGCAACTTCAGATTCAAACCTTTTTAATCCTACGTCCACAACCAAGCTTGAAGGCCTTTCTATTCTAAGTATTCGGTAAATTTCTCTTTCGTTACCTAACATTATGCCGAAGAGAAGAGAACAAAGCGAACCGCTTCCACCTAATAATTCTGAAAAGGCATAAGCCAAAAGCACAACAGCCAAAGTAAGCATGTAGGCGTAAGATGCCTTGGCAATTCTTTTTAATGCACTTAACCAGACGAGGCCAAAAATTACTCCAAGCACTATCCCTATTGAGAATCTACTAGCTATAGATTGGACAATTTTTGTTAAGTCCACAGCGACTCCTTTCAATATTATTTCTATTACTACCAACGAAAAAACTATGCACAAAATGTCGGTGAGTGCAGATTCTAGGCTTAATACCGTTGAACACTTTTCACTTACTTTAATTCGAGAAGCCAATGAAATTATCGCTATGCTACTGCTTCCTCCGAAAATTGTTCCGAAAAGCACAGAGTATAACGGTGGAACATCCGGAATGATAATAAACATCAGAAAAAGAGTTGTTGCAATAACACTCATTGCAAAACCAGCCACAGCAAGAATGGCGGCTCTTGGACTTTCAGAGAAAACACGATAGATATTCATTGCCATTCCCCCATCAAACAAAATGAAAACTAAGGCTAAAGCAGCTAAATACGGAGCCAATCTCATTATTGAAGCAGCATCCACCAAACTTGTCACCGGTCCAAACAGCATTCCCAAAACTATGAGTAAAAGCATGTCTGGAAAACCAGTGCGTTCAAATATATAATTGGCTAGAAAACCTATTACAATTATTGAGCCGCCTAGTATAAGTGCAAGCGTGACCGGATCCATCAATCTTTAACCCTTTTCTCCATATAACTTTAAGGGTTGGCTTAAAGAATTTTTGTCTTATAAATAAAATTATAAGCTAAAATTCCAAGGCATAGATCTGATGGTTAGAATTAGATTTACCAGATTTTGTCAACTTTAAGATGGGTTAAATATCCTATTACACCGTAGAATGGTAGGGAAAGAATCTCGGTTACGTTCCCAATTGAAATCGGAAATTTTACAAACGCAAAAAAGCCCAATATGAGAAGAAATACTCCATAAACTGTTAACGATTTGAAATCATGAAACGTTTCCCTCGTTTTCCATCTCAACCGTATCTCTGAAAACAAAATCCAGACTAAAAGTGGAGCAAACAACAATAGAATATACTTCTTATACCATGGCAAGTCTTCAGCTCCTTCAATGTTTTCCTTCTTTCTGTAGATGAAAGGCAGGTCTGGAAGGAAATTGCTGTAAAAGAAAAGTAATACACCCCATAATATAGAGCCCAAAGCATTTTCTCCAAAGAAATAGAAATCTGCCAACACGTAAAGGAGGCTTGCTGGCAAAATCGTCCATTTGAAGACTTTAATCGAAGAGTGAACGTGTTCTAAGGTTTCCTCTTCCATACGCCAAGCCGGGAGTTTCGATCTAATCTTTCGGTTTATACTCCTGAAGGAGTGCAGCACAAAACCATAAAGAGCATTGTATAAGCTAGTCAGCATGCCGTGAATTGCCCTACGAAACCTTTTCACTTTTGATTCTTTCGTGACCTGTCGCCACACCACTGATTATTCTACCATTTGATTTAATTTTTTGTTTCGGCATTCACCAACAGTGCCTATAAACTCTTTCTTGAGCTAGACTTAACATGGTATTACTGGGGTTTGTTGGGCTTCATCGGTGGCTTAAACATTTTATGTGGTTTGCTGTTCCTTTTGGGAGAAGATCGGGCACTAGACTGTTCTGCTAAGAAGTCCGTTATTCGCTTTTGAAAAAGGGCATTCTTTAATGGCTCGAGAGAACTGAAAATGGGAGAATAAACCGCATGGCTTCTGAGTGTACTTTTCTGTCATTCAATGACCCCCAATCATAATAAATGGGCAAGTCTTTTTTAAACTTGTTATAGATAACCCAATGCGCATAGCTTTTAACTGTGTTGTTACCATTTGTCAAAGTCTAAACTCTTATATAGCCTACTTTTACATCAAAACGCTTTAGAGTGAAGAGAGCTTGCGACGTAAATGGAGGGGTTTACCAAAGCTGGTGGCTATGTTAGGTGGCTTCTTGATATTGATGGGAATGATTCTTTTGGGCATAGCCTTTTTAGCCTTTTTTGGATACTTAAACGTCGGCATGCTGCTTGAAAGAAAATATCTATTAACGTTCGCCATTGCGATGGTCGCTGTTGGTTTACTCGATACTTTTTTAGCGATTATCATCGCCCGCTGGTGAGATTGAATGATAAAAGTTAGAAGGATAGCTTCGCGGCTTGTTGGAGGAATTCAATGCGGTTTGGGTGGACTAGCATCGGTTTTCGCTTTTCTAATTTATGCCAGCCCATTAATACGAGAAGCGTTAGCAATAACTTATGAAGAAGTCTACCTGTACATGTTTCTCTTTTTAGTCTTCGGCGTGTTCTCAATCTTAAGCGGGTTACTTCTCGTTCGTGAAGAAGAGAGCTGAGGTTGAAGATGGGAGAAAAGCGTCTCAAAAGAGAGCTTGGGCTACTTCAAGCAACAATGATGGGAATAGGCGGCGCTATATGTGCAGGCGTTTTTGTAACTATAGGCTACGCCGCGACTCTTGCAGGCACGGCACTCATAATCGCCATGGTTCTATGCGGAATCATAAACTTGTTCACTATGCTCAGCTACGCTGAACTCGGTGCGGCTATCCCAAGCGCTGGCGGCGAATACACTTTCGCCAAGGCATCAATCGGCGGCTTCTTATCCTTCGCAACGGGCTGGTTTGAGTGGATAAGCAACATGTTCTATGCGGCATTTTCTGCTGTGGGTTTTGCGCATCTGATATCATATGTCATTCCAACAATTAACATACCATTGATTGCCGTAATAACGGTTGCATTATTCACATTAATCAACATTAAAGGTGTAAAAGAGACAGGACTAACCCAAACGGTGTTGGTTTTAATCTTGCTGGCTCTTTTAGGTATATTTATCTGTTGGGGTTTTCTTACCACCCAAAGTGCCGCCCCTTCAGAGCTTAAGGCACCGGAGGGTTTCTTAGGCGTGCTTAGAGCATCGGCTTTCATATTTGTGGTGTATTTGGGAGGAGAAGCCATAGCGGTAGCCCAAGCAGAAATAAAGGATCCTGAAAAAACTATTCCACGAGCCATACTGCTAACGTGTCTAGCCTTAATTTTCATCTACACCACGGTCGCTTACGTCGTATTCAAGATAGTTCGTCCAGAAAGCTTGGCTGGTCAAGCATCGCCTCTTGCTTATGTGGCAGAGCAGTTTATGGGACCCCTCGGCGTCGGCATAATTACAGTTGCCGGAATCATTGCCGCCTTGTCTTCTGTTAACACCTCTACCATGGCTCACTCGAGGGTTGCCTATGCCTTGGCTAGAGACGGCTATTTTCCAAAAAGCTTCTTCGATCTTCATGGACGTTTCCGCACTCCTTTTATAGCGATTTTAATAGGGTCGGTATTTACAGCGGCCTTTGCCGCAACCGGAATCGTGAACTTTGTTGCTTATGCTACCGACTTTGGCTTCATAATCGGTTTTGTTTTTGTTAATCTTTCCTTGATTAAGCTGCGAAGAGACAAACCAAATCTACATAGACCCTTCAAGGTTCCACTTTATCCTCTGACGCCCATTTTAGGTATAGCTACATCATTGTTGCTTCTCTTCTTTCTAGAGCCAGGCACGTTACTTATAGGCGTAGAGCTGTTTATTTTCGGTCTTATAGCCTACTACATAAGGATGGTGGGGTACTACCGAATTTGCCTCGCTGTAGGCGGAATGAACTTAGGCATAGGCGCCTTTTCGACACTGCTCGCATATCTACTAATGTCAAATTCTCTGCCAATATCATTATCCCAAGACAGCACACTGCTGTTTTTTGGTGTCGCCGTCTTTGTCAGCATAACTTATCTGGTCGCAGGGTTACTTAACATCACAAGAAAATATGAGTGAAAAATATGTCAGAAGAAGAGGAAAGGCTTTTGAAGAATACTATTAGAGAAGAACGACTCCAAGTTTGCAACATGGTTCGAAGGCTGGGTTCAAAATTAAGTGGTCTGATGATTACCTGTGGCTTCTTGGTTTTTGTCTTCGGCATCTATCTTTTGTTTGTACCCTCGGACCCTCTTCTTTCAGCCAGACTTCACATAATATTCACTGGCGCGTTAGGCTTCATCGGTGGCTTAAACATTTTGTGCGGTTTGCTACTCCTCTTAGGAGAAGAGTAGGCATTTTCACCGCTTTGCTAAGAAGTCTGATATTTTCTTTTGGAAAAGGGCATTCTTCAAGAGTTCGCTTCTCATAATCCATTGTTGCAGTGGAATCTGGAATCTGTTTGCCACCCATTTTAAGGCTTCGTCTAAATTTTTGAAGGCGAAAGGCTTTTGTCTCATGGCGTTTCTCACGTTTTCTCTCACCTGCCAGACACCGACTGGCATTATGTAGCCTGGATGCGCTTCCCGTAATACTAGTACTGTGGCTTGTCTCCTTTCCTTTACCAGCTGTTCGCAAACCGCTAGCCGAGCAGCGTAGTAGCACCCGCCTATCTCCGCATACGTTGTTCTTCCATCGTAGCCTTCCCAAGCCGAATACACAAAGACGCTTCTACCATGGGGATTCCAAACGGTGCCGGGATACCAGGCCTCTATGATTTCGTAGCTCCAAGCGCCAGGAAGCATTAAAACCTCGAAAATGTTGTCCAGATAGTGGGATTCATAGACTTGGTATTCGCTTATTTCGGGAAATGTCTTGACCTTTTCCATCAGCTCTTTTGAGACTATGCTGTCTATGGCTGTTATACTCCAGCGGGTCGGCACAAGCCGCCTGTTCTTCTTTAAGCCGAAGGCCCCGACGCTGAAAGCCCTCTGAATTTTTGTAACCAGCACGCCTTTGCCGTAAAGCTCTAGAACCGCGTTAGCCGCCTTTAAGTCTATATCGCTGTAGGCTTTTTCTATTTGGTGGTCCCAGCGGGTGTTGCCGACGAGCAGGTCTCGGATGGGCGCGGAAGGCCCGAAGGGTTGAACCTCGTCGTCTAAGAGTATGAAGCCTCGTGGCTTCTTCTTCAGCATCAGCTCAACGTCTACTGGAGTGACTGCGAGGGCCAGCTCACGGGTTTTCTCGATTATTTTTCCGGCTTCCTCAAACTTGCGCACATGAACACGGTGTTTTCCACGAATAAGCATAGAACGAAAGCCCACGATGTCGTCTATTGTTTTTCCAAACCAGAACTCTGGCAAATCGTAGAGGCTTGTGTCCTCTCTGACGGGCGGAACAAGGGGTCCGGCGTAAACGTATGGGTAGCCAATCCTCCCGACAAAGACGCTTGGAGGCGAGGCTCCAGCGATGTCTTCGCTCTGCATTAACGGGATGCTCTTCAAGAAATAGTTGGCTTTAACGATTATTGGGCAGCGGGTTTTGCCGCAGAGGAACCTTGAGCCTTTACATGCGACGCATAAACCGCCTCTTGAAGCCTCTGCGACTATGAGGTTTTCATCGTATTTTATGTCGGAACCAAAGTTTGAGTCCTTTAAGATGTCGAGTAACCATACGTTTGGTGAACGCTTATCCGCTTGCCTATAGGAGGAGCTCAATCCTTATCATCACAATTCTGATTCAAACCAATTCATATGCTTTCTGAAGAACGCTTAACTTAAAAATATGGCGCCCTGGCCGGGATTCGAACCCGGCTCTTGTCACAGAGCATTCTTCTCTGCAATGTCCAGCGGGCGACAGCCGCTAATACTATTCCGGCATTGAGGAATACCTCATTGTGACCGGACTATACTACCAGGGCCATCAAAGCCAAGACGCCAAGTTGATAAGGTATAGTGTGATACTTAAATTTTTTACTTTATGGAAACTCGGCTTTAGCGCCCCAAGCCAAGAGCAAATGGGCAGATATTCTTGGCGATTTTAAAATGCTTTTCCGGAGTTTTAAGCCATGTCGTTATTTTTAGGGTATAAGGGAATACTGAGCCCTTTAAGGAGCCTTTGGGAAGATGCCTCCATTCGAGCTTTCGTCCATCCTTATCAATTGCTATGACAATTCCTAGATTGTTGATGCGGATCGATTCTTTATCGGGTTCACTGAGTTTGATGCTGGATTTTTTGTCAACATCGACTTCGGGATGAGAGTGAAAATCTCCTACGACTTCTAGATGCGTTACTTTCTCCAAGAAAAGATCCATTCTTCTACTAAGTTTTGGATGAGCTTCAACACTTCTTCTCGTTCTCTTAGCAGTTTGATATGCTATTGCATACTGAACCATAACTTTATCAGCTTTCCGCAACCCAATGAGAACACCAAGAGTTTCATCAGGAAATGTCTCGACTGCTGCAGTGACCATTGATATGAAGGCATCTTCGTTTATAATGACATCCAAATATCTTTCACCTCCGTTATAGGTATAAGAGTAGTTTTTGTTATAGAATCTTTCTCACTTGAAGAATGCTTACCTTTTAACACAACCTGTTTAGATAGTTTTGGTACTCTACTGGATTTAAATCTCTCAGAGCACTATTCATTGTAGGGAGTCGACAATCATCTTAAAGAGTAATTAGGTCCGCCGATTCTTTTTGTCAACGGATTCGGGCGTTCGAAAAAACCTGGGACTTTTGAATACATATAGAATTCGGACAATGCTAAGCCGAGAACCGCTGAATGTAATTCAGCGTCGTTAGTAAAGTATCTGATACGCACTCTCTGCCCCTCTTTTAGTGCTTCGCTGAGAATTAGACTTGATATTGCAGTAAGACCTTTCGAAGTGATCTCCACAAGAGCTACTGACTTCGTGGCGTGACCTTCTCTCAATGCCCACTCTAACTCCATAGAAACGCCACTTAGTTCTGCCTGAAATGAGAATATAAACAGATTTAGATCAGCCTTTTCTATGGCAAATCTTGAAAAACTCCAAGCATCCAGCGAAGAAAAACGTGGTAACAGATCCTCCACAAGATATGTAGACTTGTAGCCTTTTGCTCTAAGATATTCACACAGTTTCAAAAGACGCTCTTTTTGATTCTGGGGACGGTAACTGCCGTATATCATAATTACTAACTGTCTCTTATAGTCCTTCCAAATGCTTTGGTTATCAACATGTCTCGCAATTTCATTTCTTATTTTTTCCGCATCTGTTCCGGTGATGATCGTAATATCATTTCTTGTCGCGATTTCGTTCACCATCTTAATAGGCTTTTCAAGGGTTACGATAATGGCTGAGCAGCGTTGCTGATCCTGGTCAAGTAATCGGCTGACAGAGGCTACTCTAAGAACGTCTGGAATACTTGGCTTGGTTGTCTTCAATTCTACCACTACTAACCTATTTTTGGGCGTTTTGGCAACCAAATCCACTTTCCAGCGACCAACACTCGCATTTTGAGAGACTTTCCATCCAAGACTTGTGAGAGCATTAAAAATCGATTCTTGCATCTTCTGCTCTGTCAGCTTTCTTCCCTCCTATAGTAGAAAGTAGCAATCAGAGTATAGGTCAATGAACTGGCTATGTAGAAGAAAATTCGAAAATTGGTTTCAAAAATCAGCTCACCAGCAACTGGAATCAAGAACAACAATATGCCTCCGCCTATGAGTGCTTTACGCAGAGCAATCCATTTAGATGGAATTTCTTGAGTAAACTCAACTTGATCTAATACAAGGTTGGAAACTAAGCCAATTCTACGAAGGGCCAATGAGAAGTCACTCGCACAAGAAATAGCACTGTTTGAATAGCAATCCATAGAAAAATCAGTTGTAGTGGTTTTCTCAAAACATAAAAGCGAACCGCGAGGGCATCTCAAATATAAGTCATAAGCAGGGATTTCGGTTTTTGGAAAGTAGGTTCCAAGTTCGATCGTCGCCGTATCTCTGTCGATCTGTGGTTGCCATTCAGCCCTCAATCTCTCGATAAGGTTCCGGGAATCTTCAACACGCAAAACTGAATTATAGTAAGGCATATACCGTCAGTATTGTCTTCCGTGAATCAACTTTTTAATGTTTTTGTTAACTGCCTCAACAATTCGTGTTAACTTTGAAGACAACTTAAGCGCTTCATTTTCACTGAACACATCTTATCTTGAAATGCTTTCACCTGCTTGGATGGAATGTAAACTATATAGCGGTTTTTCTTCGAAAAACTGTTTTTTGTTGACTCTCCTATGCTTGTTTTTGCCCCTATTCCTAAGTTGGTAAGTATGCCAAGAATACCTTCAAAAACCAAAGGAGATACGGTTTTTATCTCAGTGCCTAGATGTTTCTGTACGTGACCGTCACTGTCTATTATCCCAGCGAGTACCCCATATTGAAACTCAAGTGACCAACCTTTTCCTATTAGAAGTTTCTTTCTAATTTGATCATTCTGATTTCTTTTGTATTTTACGCATGTTTGTATGTAATCCACTAATTCTTTGGAACACACCTTAACTATTAAGGTAGCGTCTCTTGGAAAAATGCTAGTTTGCTTGCGTCCTTTCTGGAAGATTTGGTACAATCTTGCAGAGATATCTTGGTCTCTTTTTGCGTCTAAGGCAAACCTTACAATATAGCGTGGCGTTTTCCGTCCTCTGTTTAAAGAACCGTCTCCGAGAAAAAATCCTATAAGATAGCCTTTTTCGAATTCTGTAAGAAGGTTTAAATGGAGTCTAGTCATTTTTCGGCAGTAATTTCGAGCATGGTAGTATACCGTTGTTTTGTTGAGGCCAAATTTTCCAGCGATATTTGCAAGCGAGATTCCTGCTTGGGCTAACTTTATTATTTCACTGATTTGACCGTTCGTGAGTCTCTTCGTCAATATCGCCACGCTTAACTATTAGAAGCGCAATACTTATATAATTTACTATATTTACTAGTTAACACAGCAAAAAAGGGTGACGTCATGACGCGATATTCAAAGCCAGTCTGGCAAATGGTGAAAGAAGCAGTTGAAGAGATGGGAGAGGTAACAGCAAAGGATGTGAAGGATTATATACGAAAAAATTACGCAAAAGACAACGTCAATGAACTGACCATTAATGCACAAGTCATCGCCTGTTCAGTGAATCATTCTTCAGCACATCATTATCCGGATGCTCAAAGATTTTTGTTTTATCTAAGGAACGGGAGATATCGACTATACGATCCAGACAAGGACGGACATTGGCAGATGACTCCATCTGGACCACAGAAAGTAGGTGTAGAAACCAAGTCAGGTGAAGCCTACTTCAGCCAAGTCAGCCCAGGTGGCCAAGTACGTCTGCCAAAAGATATTCTAGACAAGCTGTCAATCAAAGAGAACGACTTTGTGGCTTTTGTTGAAGACAAAGAAGGAAACATCCATCTGAAAAAAGCAGAATTGCGAATAATCTAGCCTGATAATAATTAGTACAACTATTCCATGACAACCTGGCTCTAAAACCTGTCAATATCACGCCTTTTTCTTCAGACATCTACTAGGCTTCAAATAGAAGGGTCTAGCACGTTGCACACACAAACTCCTGCGGGCGACAGCCGCTAATACTACTCCGGCAATGCTGAAAAACACGTACTGCGACCGGACTATACTACCAGGGCTTTTTCTGAAACTCTATTACTCACACATATAAATTTACTTTTTGCTCAAGATATCTTTAAACCGTCCTCCATGTTTAGGATTGTGGAAGCCAATTTCTCTTGAGAACTTCATAACTTGGCTTTTCGCATATAAACCGCATTTCGGCGAATCTGTCCCAGACCATTTGCTGGGCTTGAAACCTAGTTGTAGCAGACCTTGTCTGAAAGTTCTTTGAATTCCTTCTATCTTGGATGTCAATTCCAACTGGGGAATCCTAGGGTTAGCCGACTTCGGAAAGACTGTTCCATCGGTATCAAATATCCCCCGTAAGCATGCCCTAAGATAACCGTCATTCTCAAAAATCCAAGACGGTACACAAGCATTATTGTCTTTTTTATTTCCGGGTTTAAGCCCGTAATTTTCTAGTGTGAACACGACACTTTTGTCATGAACGTAAAACATTACACTCTTAGCCTTTTTGAACTTGAAGTTCTTAAGTTGTTTTCCGAAAACCCTTAAGAACAATGGAGTGATAAAAGACGCAAGATATTCCACGTCATCTTCTCCTCCCGCTATCTTCACAGCATAATGTCCAGATTTATAGGACTTCTCAAGGTGCCCATCACCTAGAATCACACCAATAATCTCTGCCAGATCGTCAGACTTGTCGGCGAGAATCTTGACTCTTTTTGGCTTTCCTCCGCCACCTTTTGCACCACCCTTCTTTTGTCCCCAATTTGATGGGACTGTTTCAAAAACATCGCTGTCATAGCTTTCCTTGGAGATAAGACATAACCGTTTGAACGTTTGAATGGGGAGGGTGCGTACGCCATTTCTAAACTCGTGGCTAAGGTAATGTGCGTTAAGATCAAGGAGCTGAGCAAATTCAGACCATGACAGCCCTGTCTTTGCTTTTGCTTTCTCAATTAACTCCTTCTGACGCTTTGCAGGCAGCCTTATTCTTAAATTGCTTGTCATCTTGGCTTCAATTTATAGATGTAGCTACACCACTTAAGCCTTTCCTAGACTCATGATCAAGATATGTGCCAGACTGAATTGTATTACGATGACTGCCAAAGCCCGAGAGCGCCAAGTTTCTACATAATACGACTACGTTACGTCTATTTGGCTCCAAATAGAGGGGCTAGAAACCTTTGCACGCACACACAAACTCCAGAAACAATGAATCAATACATCATAATAGATCGGACTATACTACCAGGGCTGCCAATGGCCAAGACGCCAAAATCAATCAAGACAGACGTTCCAAATAAACTTTATTCGCTTAATTATGGCGCCGGGAGTGGGATTTGAACCCACGTGGCCCCGAGAGGCCACAGGCTGTTAAGCGCTTGACCTTTTAAGCGTCTCCAGGCCTGCTCCATACCTGACTAGGAGACCCCGGCACCGTACTATTTCATGTTAATTCAACCTCTTTAATCTATTATGGGTTTCTAAGACGCTATAGAACCTTGTTCAAAAAGGTTATATTCTGGTCTTTGAAGGCGTAAGGGAAAACATTGGAGCGCTAATGTCATTGACCATGTCTTTCACAATGTCTTTGTTCCTTACCATAATAAACTTGGGTTTTGTTTCCGACTTTTTCGAGAAATGGATTATAGGATTCGCCATCAGCTTTGTCGTAGCCCTCCCAATATCACTCATAATAGTTCCAACTGCGATGAAAATCGTGGAAAAAATAACCTCTGATTGAAAACTCATGGCTTCTCCGCCAACAAAACGCGATAACCGCTTTTTCTCGCGATAACCACAACGTTTCCAAAGGCTTCTTGGAAAATCCTGAGCAGTCTTTTTCCGGCGATTTTGGACCTTAAAACCATTTGGAAACGGGCTTTCTTTGCCATGTGTTTAGGCGCCCCAGCGATTATCGCCTTAACTGTCTCCATTCCGGCGCTCACCGGAGGATTTGAAAGAATGCAGTTGAACGTTAAGCCTTTAACCGGTTCGTACAGGTTGCCACATCTAACCTCTGCATTGGCTACACGATTGATTTCGATGTTTCGCCTCGCAAGCCTAACAGCCCGCTCGTTCACGTCAACCATTACAACGCGCAGATCAGGATTGAAGGTGGCGGCTGCTATCCCAACTGCACCATAGCCGCATCCCACATCCAAAACACAGTCTTCTTCAGGGAGAACCATAGACTCAATCAACAGCCTAGTGCCTAAATCAACACGCTCCTTAGAGAAAACGCCTGAAGCCGTCAAGAATTCGAAGGGTCTTCCGCGGAGGCTTGTGCGAATTATCCCGAGCCTCGGCCTGGATTTTGGACGGGCCGTAAAATAGTGGTTTGGTTTCAAGCGTTCCTTGCGCATTTATGTTTCGCCACTTTTCCAGCATTTTGGATAGGTGCCTCTGGGCATCAGCACTCTTTCGGTTTTGGCGGCTATACCGTGTTCCATGTTCAAAATCTCCTCTGTGGAAGCCGCAGCCCTAGTCAACGCCACAGCCTCTCCCTTTAAGGTGAAAACCGCCGCCATTGAGCCGCTGTTTATTCCAGTTTCAAGCGACAAGACGCCTGGTGCTGTTAGGTTGGCTCCGTGGCACACGGCGTCCACGGCGGAGTCCCTGATGTAGATCTTTGGAACAAGAGCCAAAGCATTTTCCATTGGCTGTACGAATTTCCTCAAAATCTTCTCGTCTTTTTGCTGCTGCCACTCCATGAACCAGTAAGCCACATCATGCAATGTCACAATGTCCTCGTTTTCAATGAAGGGACCAGCCCTTGTTCTGCGGAGCTCCTGCATGTGGGCGCCACACCCCAGAACCTCCCCGATATCGAAACATAACTTGCGAATGTAGGTGCCTCCTTCGCATCCAACCTTGAAGAGAACGTTTCGCCCTTCCATTTCAAGAAAGTCAATGGAGTAGATTCTTCTTGTTCGCAGCTGACGCTTGACCGAAGCCCTTAGGGGTGGTCTCTGGTAAATGGTGTCTTCAAACTCCTTGAGGACTTTTTCAACTCTGTCTTTTGTTATGTCTCCGTGAAGTTTCATCACGCACACGTACTCTTTCCCGCTATAAAGCAAAGCCTGAACGATTTTCCTAGATTCCTCTAGCGTTATCGGGAGGACACCGGTCACTTTGGGATTTCTCTGGCTAAGCCTCTAGAGTCCCGCCGTGGCCGACCTGCCGAAGGTTTAGGATGCGCTTAACCCAGGCGGCTACTTCGTGACTCGTGGGGCCGGCTGGCTTGTCGAGGTTTATGACGCCGTAGTGCATGTAGTCTTCTGCCGGTCTATCCTCTGGTTTGTGTCCGTAGCGGGGATTCGTCTTATCCTCAGTCTTCACCATCAATTTGCGCTTTATTTCCCATAGGGCGACACTTCTTGGCATAGGCGAATTCATCACTCCTACAGATTAGAAAAAGGCTTAGAAGTATAATAGTTTAAACCTAAGCCAAGGCTGGCTTAACCGTTTGCGCCATTTCTTCCAGCTTGCCCGAAGCCTTCAGCGCTTCTGCGACTTCTTCGTCTGATGCTCCACGCTTAATCTTTATTTTGTCTTGAAGAGGTTCAACATGGTTGATGTTTGCCCTTCGCCTCTTCACGCCTGTCACGTTTTTTGGACCTGTTATTAGTACGAAGCTTTTGTCTATCACGTCGGCTATCACGCATTTTCTTCCGGCCTCTCGACCGGTTAGTTTCACGCAGATTCTACCAACCTCTATTACTGGCACATCAAACCCTCCTAGAAGGGTAGAGAGAACATTCAAACAAGTATTTATAATTTCTATTACGATCGCTTGTTTCAAAAGAAAAAAGGGATAGTGTTAGCGTTTATTTACGGGTCCATTTCGCCGTAGTGTAGGGACACTCTGTATAGGTCTTCTATGTCGAGTATGCCATCGACACGGCCGATTATTCCATTGCAGTTTATGTCTAGGTTAGGGTTGTGGGGGCAGATGTCGCATGGTGGTGTGTGCCAGTACTGGCAATACCTTGGATCCATTGGGTTTGAGATGTGGACTGAACCGTAGGCCAATGAGATAAGATATATGTCTTGTATGTCTATTATACCGTCATCGTTTACGTCCAAGACAACAAAATCTTTTGGCCATCCAAACTCAAGAGCAATAGCAATCAAATCATCAATATCAACGTAGTAGTCTCGGTTGATGTCTGCGATGCAGTTCCAACGTGGGTCGCCTGGATAGGAAGAAAATGCCGTTACTGCAATTATTAAATCAATCGGCTTGACTCTGCAATCAGGGGCATGTATCTGCGGATGGTCGTGCCATGTGTCGTAATATGCACCAGCGATGTCTTCTCTAATGGTTATCCAAAAGTCGAAAGTGCAATTTATCCATTGACATATCCACGGATTGGACACCATTGTCGTGCCGCCTTCTTTGGTGACTTCGATTTCTGCGGGGCCCTCTATGTGGACGGCTACCTTGATTTGGTGTTTGCATTCCCTTAGGTTTAATGGGAAGTATTCTATGTCGGGTATGCAGTAGGGTAGAGCCACTATTGCTTCGGCCAGCATTTCTTGTGTGCCGTTTGAGTATACAAGCCAGACATATTTGTGTGCTGTTAGTAATCCTTGCGCTGGGGCTCCTGCGGTATTGGGTATCGGATTGACCCACTCGTTATGTAGGGTCACCTTAACTGTGAAGGCTGTGTTTGGCAGAACCCTCTGCGCAAATTCGTATTCCGGCGGGTCTGAGATGTGGACATTCACGTGGATTGGGCACCAGCGGAAGTATCCGGATGGTGAGTGGATAGGCTTGCTTCCTGGCAGGTTTGTTTGTACTGTGCTGCATGGTTTGTTGGCGACTAAGACAATGTGATAGGGTTGGTACTCTTTTAATCTCCATGGACCGCAACCAATCATGTTTGGATCCGGAGCAAACCCTGTTGGGTCTCCAGTTTCTACTATGGGTTTCCAAATGTGCTTTGGAAGTATCTTTAACTCTCCTATCCAGTGTAACGCCCACATGGTTGCGTTTACGTTAAAGAGGATTTCGACATTACACGGATCAATGATATCACAAGTTGTGACAAATTTAACTTTTTGATGCCACCATGGAGGGGGGTAGCCCCTACTAGCCAGCGTCTTTGGAAGCTCTTCGACCGTGAATTTCACGTCTGCGGCTGAGAACGGAGTGCCGTCTTGCCACTTCTTGCAGGTGTCTAACGTGAATCTAACTTTTGTTTTAACCTCTCCAGTAAGCGGATCTGTCCATGTTCCAACTTCCCAATTTTTCGCTATCCATGGCATGTCTTCCAGCGTGTACGGGTCTTCTTTTATTAAGGTGTCATAGATTTTGTTTAGGACCTCCCATTCCCAGTAGTCGTGGGCGTAGATTGGGTTCAGCGACCACAGACCATTCAACCCGGTGGAGAATCCGTATCTTATCGTCATGTTTTGGCAGTCTCCCATGAGGTGGCCTTCTGGATACGCGTTGAGGAACGTCCACCAGCTGTTTATTCCCTTGGCGCCTCCGCAGCTGCACTTAGCCCAGTAGCCGTTGACAAAGCCCTTCCACGACTGGCACCGATAGATGTTTTCTCCGTCATCCGGAACAACAGGTGTGCCTGCAGAACCACCGGAGTAGCATCTCCTCATGGCTTTAACCCCGAACCGGCATTCGATTGGTATCGACCCGATTTTGCAAGGAGTCGCGTAAATCACTTGGCACATGTGCGCTGCGTTTAGGGCTTGCGTATAGTTTGTTGCAAATTTGAGCTGTTCCGCCCAGTAGTCGTATTCTGTGTCATTGAAGAATATGTAGTTGGGGCATATGCCAGGGTGCCAGTACATCTGGCTGTGCTTCATCTCATAGAGGTAGTCGGGGTCTTTCCTCAGGTTTCGGTCTCCGGTGAACAGGTGAAAATCTTTGTTTTCCATCACCACCATGATACATTGTAGTCGATCAGCAAAAATTGCGTTGACACGTATTTTGATTGGGTCGTTTTGAAGCTGCATCCATATCCAATAGCCGATATCCCTCTTTTTAGAATCATCCTCCCTGATGATGAACTTGAGTTCGAACTCTTCGCCAGCTTGATAGTGTCCATCTTTTGGCTGTCCACTTCCAGGCTTACCGTCCCAGAACCTCCAAGGATACTCCGCTGGGATATATAGGAAGTCATCGGCTGTTAATAGGGTGTCTGCCTCTATTACATTATATGGATGGTCCAACCTGTACAGGTCTGGATATTGCCAGATGCCCAGACACGGCGGAACCTCCGTATACATGGGAAAACCAAGTCCTCCATCGATAACTTCTATAATGTATGTTCTGTTGATGAGATGCGCAATCGCATGCCGAAAGCTGGATATGCTGCATGGGTTAGGATAGACAGGGTTCGGATAGAATGGATTAGGCGGGTTGCCTAGAAACGGGTTTGGGTTGTTGTTCATCTCAAGCACTATCTCGTCAAGGTCACAACCGTAATCAACCAACTTTATGGATTCGTTGTATGGAGGCATACTGAATTGAGTAATCCATGTCTTCGTTAATGGCCAATCAATAATATCGATCTCGCCCCCTAGAAGACCAAGACATTCATAGTCCAAGCCAGCATACATCTGGATAATCAGTCTGTCGCACCTGGGACCAAACTCCTCATACCTCGTGTCCGCCGTACAATCGGGATAAACCCAAGAACTCACAGGAATAGCATTGAAAACACTTAGCACCAATAAAGTCACAAAGCTAAATACTACAACACTCTTTATTCCGTACATTTTCTTACTCCTCTCTCCTCTGCATCTTCACCTTGCAGGGCCACTCATAATTAAGGTTTATGAAACCTTTTTTCATCCGCAAAAACCTTCCAAAAACGTAAAAGTTTCGCTTTAAGTCATAAATCTTTCAACGACATTGTAAAGGACGCTTGTTCCAAACACTAGGTTTCCTATGGAGACTCGCTCGTCAATGCCGTGGATCGTTTTCAAGATTTCCCCGTAAGGCATGTCCGCCCGCATCGGTTGAAAACCATAGCATATACTGCCTATTTGCCTAAAGAAGCGAGAGTCTGTTCCGCCCGTAAGCAGTATTGGAACTACGGAACACTTTAATTCAAACTCCTTCAGAACATTTACGATGTGCTCGTAGAGCGGCGTGTTCGTTGGCGATTCAGAGGGCTCGTTGGCTTGAATTGTTTCAAACTCCAACTTTTCGATGTCAACATCCCTTAGCAAGCCTTTAATCTCATTCATGGCATCCTCGGGGGTTTGTCCGGGCAGAACTCTACAGTCGAAAACTGCTTCACACTCTGATGGAATTATGTTCTCCTTTACGCCGCCGTGAATTATCGTTGGCGCAATAGTCATTCTGAGCTTTGCTCGAATGTCCTCAGCCATGGCCTTGTCTTTCTGGGCAAACACATCTAAAATTTGATCGCCTAAATTGGGGTTCTGAAGCAAAAGCGTCAGGGATTGTTGCGCGGTTTTGTTTTCTTTTGCAATTTCGTTTAGATATTGCTTCACTGTCGAAATGAGCGAAATTTTTGAGCGAAGGTTCCCTAATTTTTCTACAACCTTATTCATGCGGAGGATAGCATTGTCTGCTAAACCTGGCCTGGAGCCGTGTCCCGGTGTACCTTTCGCCCTAACTTTTAGCCATAAAATTCCCTTCTCCGCAGTCTGAATTGTGTAGATGTTTTTACCGTTAACTGGAATTGCTAGTCCGTCACCCTCGTTTATCACGTAGTCTGCTCGTACTTTTTCTGGATGATTACGCACTAGCCAGCCCGCTCCAGCTTCTCCGCCTTTTTCCTCGTCGGCTGTTGCAGCAAGAATCACGTCGCCCTTGAGCTTCACATTATTTCTTTTCAAAAGCCTTAAGACCATGACTTCCATAGCTGTCATCGATTTCATATCCACAGCGCCGCGTCCCCAAACAAAACCATCTTTTTCCAATCCTGCAAAGGGATCGACGCTCCACTCTTTCGGGTTCGCGGCAACCACATCCAAATGCGAAAGTAGAAGCAAACTTGGCTTTTCGCCCGTTCCTTTAAGACGCGTGATTACACTTCCTCTTCCGGGCGCAGACTCAAAAACTTCGCATCTAAAGCCCTCCTTCTCTAGGGTTTCAGCCAAGTATTTTGCTGCCTCTGTTTCGTTTCCGGGAGGGTTGGTTGTGTTTATGCGGATCAAGTCGCTTAGAAGGCTTGTAACCTCTTCTTCTATTTCCTTCAGCAATCGGGGACACATCTTAATAATTCACCCGCTTCTTTTAAAGTGGCAAGAATGTTTATTTTAGGTTTGGCTTCTTATAACAATCCACATGTTTCAGTCTCAGAGTCGTCAGTTCTGCTAAGACTGCGAGGTCTTCTGTCGGTAAATAGTTGCTTGCGGAAGCATCAAAAAGAACGCTGGCAGATGGCTGAAGCTCATCGTCACCCAGCCATAAAACATAAGTTAATGGGACTTTAGGTAAAGCCGGAATTTCAACGGACGCATCGCCGTGTGAAAGCCCAATTCCATTCAAAAACATCGCTGCTTTCACCAGCCTCTCTGGGTCACTTCCGAACATTTTGGCTATGGGGAAAACGGCTCTCCGCACAAATGCGCCTTCATAAGCATATCCCCCCGGCAAGTCTCGAAACCCTACAAGCCTTCCAGTTCTTTCAACAGGCTCAGCCTTAGAGTAGTGTGTCAATAATTTGTACAATGTTTCCGGATTCTTTACGTAAACGCCCCTTATCTCATCGTAAACTTCACCCGAATCCAATTCAACAACATATCCAAGAAACCTTAAGGGATGACGCTCGAAACCGAGTTTACCAACTAAGCTACATATTTGGTTGGCGTAAATCCCCCAGTTTTTCAGTTTCGCTCTCCCCAAGACTGAAGCTTAAAGATATTTTAAAGGCTACGCTAATGCTTCTGGCTACTGAATTACCAGCAGTTCAAATCTAACAGGTGAGGTGGAAAGCTCCGGCAACTCGCTTGTTGGACTTTAAAAGTTGGTTGAACGTTTGAAACGCTTCCTTTGTCGGCTGAACCTTCAACTCGATTCCTTGAGATTTTAGAGCATTTTCCACGTCAGGCGAAACCTTCACAAGCCCGTAATAGCCCGTGCCTACCACGAGGACCTCAGGCTTTGGCTCACGGTTAAGGATTTCATTTAAATCATCCACGTATAGCATGTGTCCTTCCTTTCTCCACCATCCATCAATAACCCGTTCCGGGAATACTATAACGTCGCTCATGTATCTTTTCCCGTTTATCACTATTACACCGAAGTCATAGGACTCAATCAAGTGAGACCCCGTTGGATTATAGCCTTTTTAGAGATTTAAATCTCATCACGTAACATGCTCTTAAGAGTGACTGAAAATGGCACGAAAGCATTAGCAATAACGAAGGATTCAAATGTAATCAAAGTTACGAAAAAGAATAGTCGGTTATTGGTGGTTGAGGGAAAGGGAGAAAGCCTCTACATTTGTTCCTTCCACAGAATAGGCGTGAAGAGGGATTTACCCCGGAAATTGAGATTTTTTATTGAAGGTGACAAGTTTGTCTCAGAATTTTAGCAAATTTTATCCTAAAGGAAGCATCCATTATACGTGATATGGAAGTGATTTTGACCTCACATCGCTATGGGGAAAGAGAGTTACTAGAGCAACTGAAGGAGCTTGGAGACTTCAGCCGAACAAGCTTTAAGGACGTTATAAGGGGCAGGGTTGAAAGCCTCGAGGCTTTTCTCCGGGAACTCGAGAAAAGAAACATCTTCACGCTATCCAAGGTTGTTCCCATCGAAAAGTCTTTCACCTTCTCCCCAACAAGCGCTGTTGAGGAATTCTGCGAGGCTGTTAAGTCGCTTCTGGAGAAGATTAGGAAGGGTGAATCATTCGGCGTCATAGTTGAAAGGCGAGGCCTCAGAGGAGCTTTCTCCTCTCAAGAAGTTGCCAAGGAGGTCGGAACCTTCATTTCTAAGGCTCTAGAAGAAAGAGACGGAGAAAAACCAAGAGTTAACCTCAGAGACCCCGATAAGGCTGTCGTTTTTGAAACTCTCGGAAGGTGGTGCGGCGTCGGCATAATGCCTAAAGAGATAAGAGAGAAGTACTTTTATTTGAAACTCCCATAGGGATGTTACAGAGGACCTTAGATGGCCAGTCTGCAACCCCAAGTTCTCCCTCAACTACCCGAGTGTTCACTAACAAAAACCCTCGGCTTGATATCTGATACGCATATACCAGTGAGGGCTAGGAATATCCCGAAAAAAGTTTTCGAAGTCTTTGAGAAGGTAGATTTCATAGTGCACGCAGGTGACTTAGTGGAAATATCTGTTATTGACGATTTGGAGCAGCTTGCGCCCGTTTTGGCCGTTTATGGAAATATGGATGGACCAGAAATTCGTGGAAAACTGCCGAAATTGAACTCTGTTAAGGTTTTTGACTGGAAAATCGGGGTTATGCACGACCCTGGAGCCATTTTTGGAATGCGAAAAATGCGTGAAATCGCTAGGCAGAACAGCCTCAACGTTCTGATTCATGGACATACACATAATTCCAGCATAAAATGGGAAGGAGACGCCTTATTCATAAACCCTGGAAGCCCAACTAATCCACTGCCGCCGTTTATAACCAAACCAACCGTGGCTTTGCTGAGAATAACTAAGGAAAAGATAATGCCCCAACTAATCCACATTTGAGGAGGTTATTCTAATGAGGGAGGAAATCCCTGGGAAAGTTAGGTTGGATGCGTCCACTGTTTTGATGCCTTGTGAAAGAAAGATTGACGCTGAGGTCTACGTTCACTTGAAGGGCTATGCCAGAGCCCGAGTTAGCCACATAGATGTGGAGAAGATAGGACTTGGGAAGGTTATCCACAGAGGAAGGGGAAATTTTCTGGAAATAAGAGGATTGGAAAAGGGCTTAGAAGTTGTCTTACGAGAAAATCGTAAAATAATCCTAAACGGAGAGGAGTTTACAGTTTCAAGCATACTCGTGAGTAGTCCGTTGCTGAACAAAATTTTGGAGAGAGGAAATTCAACGAAGGCTTGGGTCGGCAGAAAATATGATGGTATCTACATAGGTTTCAAAAAAGCCGAAATGGAAAAACTTGAGAAGATGGCTCTGGAAAATTTCGGAATAAGACCGTTAAGGAAACTAGAGGAGCCTTTTTCAAGGACAAAGCTTTCACTTTAACCTATCTCTCTCCACAGCCCAGAAGCGTCGTTTCACAGAGAGTCTTAAAAGCAAATCTGGCAGAGCGCTTTCATAATGGTCTGGCAGCGGAGGTTCGCTTGATGGAGCGTTGCAGAAACCCATGGAATAAGGAATGCAAGAACAGCAACATAGAAGTCTATATTTTCTTCAGAGGCGAAAGGCTGCCAATTTGCAGGAGATGCTGGAGCGGAATAGCAGACAGGGATTTGGAGTGGTGAAAAAATGGAAAGGTTCAGTGTAAACACGGCGAAGTCTTTTCTTGGAAAGAACGTGAACCTTCACCTGAAAGACGGCTCGGTCATAATAAACGTCCAACTGTTAGAGATTCAAAGGGACGAGTTTGGAAGAGAAACTCTGGTCAATTGTATTCCCTATAGGAAAGGAAACGCGTTAAAAATACCGCTGAAAAGCATAGCCTGGGCGGAACAATTAAACCTAAACTTGATTCTGACTGGTGACAAAAATTAGACAATAATGCAAAGATATATTTTTACATAAAAGTGGCAAAAAATCTTAAATAATTCTCAAGAAATTTTGTCAATGGTGATAAAATGCCCTGCACAGTCATAGCCGGAGCCTTCTGGGGAGACGAGGGCAAGGGAAAAATAATTTCCTACCTAGCCCTAAAGGACAGGCTGGATGTTTGTGTGAGAACAGGCTCTGTTAACGCCGCCCACACCGTCTGGTATCAGGGCAAGCGCCACGCCTTACACGTGGTCCCAGCCGCCTTCGTCTATGAAAAATGTCGTTTACTAATCGGTGCTGGCTCAAATGTTCACGCTGCGCAGTTCTTTAAGGAAGTTGAAGAGACAAACGTTAAGAATCGCATAGGCGTGGACTACCAAGCATCCGTAATCGAAGAGAAACACTCAACCCAAGACAAAACAACCGCGCATCTAAAGAGTCTAGGAACCACTGGTTGGGGCGTTGGACCAGCCATAGAAGAGCGCGTCCGCAGAACAGCAAAGCTCGCAAAGGACATTCCGGAACTGCAGCCATACCTAACGGACGTTGCGCCAGAAGTCAACCACGCAATAGAAGCCAGCGAAAAAGTCTTGTTAGAGGGAACCCAAGGCTTGATGCTCTCGCTTTTCCATGGAACATACCCATACGTAACCGGCAGAGACACGAGCGCCTCAGCTATATGCTCCGAAGTGGGTGTAGGACCAACGAAGGTTGATGACGTCCTAATAGTTTTTAAAGCCTTCATGACTAGGGTTGGAACGGGCACTTTGCCCGGAGAATTGACAAAAGAAGAAGCCTTAAAGCGTGGATGGTTTGAAACGGCTGCTGGAACGGGGCGTGAGAGACGCTCTGCCCCCTTCAACTTTGAGCTAGCGAAGAAGGCTGTGATGGTTAATGGCGCGACGCAAGCCGCGGTTACAAAACTTGACATCTTATATCAAGGGTGTAAAGGTGCGAGAACATACGATGAGCTTCCAAGGGAAGCAGAGCAGTTCATAAGCGAGATTGAAAAAAGAACGGGGGTTCCAGTCTTGTTAATCGGCACGGGACCCGAAGCCCTAGACATAATAGACAGAAGAAAGTAACCCTTTTTAAGAATATGAGTGCCAACAAAACAAGCGCGTTTAACAATTAATCTATTACAAAGAGAAAAGCATAATTCCCATTATCACTTACAAAGTTAAGCCCTAAAGGGCTCAAACACGTTACAGGAGCCTTCAATGTTGACTAGAGCCGGTTATCAGAAGGTCCTAAGGTTAGGCTTTCCCTTCGAAGTGTTAAACAGAGACCTCAAACTGATTTTTGCTTCCAACTTGACGGGTTCTTTCGGAGACGGACTCTTCGCCTATCTTCTACCCTATTACTTGAAAGAAAACCTCAAGGCCAGCGCTGTAGAAGTTGGAATTCTTTATGCTGTGATAAGCCTAGTGGCCGCACTGACACTGCTCGTGGCAGGAATGCTTGCAGACAGATATGACCGCAAGAAAATCATGATTGCCGGATGGATAGCCTGGCTGCCCGCACCGCTGATTTTCTCTCTTGCTAGAAACTGGCTTCAAATGTTTCCGGGAATGGTGTTGTGGGGTGTTTGGCTTGGTGGACCAACAGGCACAGCCTACATCGTGACGTCTGCTGACAAAAATAGGCTGACGTTAACTTTCACAGCCATTTCTGCTGCATGGTCTTTTGGTTACATTTTTTCTCCAGCCCTGGGCGGTTACCTAGCTGGAACCGTTGGCATGCAGGTTGTTTTCTACTTATCTTCAATATTCTACGCTTCAGCCTGCTTCACTCTCCTATTTATTAGCAGTCAACAAGCAACAGGCTATGCCAAACATTCTAAAGAAAATGACTATTCCTTTTCTAAGCTCATAAGAACAAAAAAGCTACTCTCGATGTCTATTTTCTTCGCCGCAATAATGTTTACCCTAATGATGTTTCGACCCTCCGTCCCTCAGTTCCTTGCAGATGCATACTATTATGGCAACTTTGAAATAGGCTTTTTAGGCTCGGTTTCCTTCTTCGGCTCTGCGGTCTTAGGAATACTATTAGGCAGAATGGGTGATAAATGGAGAAAATCATATGCGATTGCTGCTTCCATGACCCTTTGCAGTGTTTCATTGATTTTTCTTCTGTTATTTGGCGGTCTTCCTATCTTGACAATTGCGTTCTTCCTGGCTGGAGGATCCTATCTAACATGGTCCTTGTTGGGCGCCATTATTGGCCCCCTTGCGCCTGAACGAATTAGGGCTCGCTGGGTTTCCATACCCCAAACAGTAAGCATGTTCAGCTCGTTTGTAGCACCTTACATCGGCGGTGTACTCTACAACATTTCACCATATTATCCATTCGTTCTCGCAATAACGGCCACAATATCCATTGCTTTATCGGCTACAAAACTTTTAGGATAGTCTTCAAAAAGAACTAGGGTCTTGCCGCAAGGGTAAGTGAAACGTTTCTTACAAGATTTTCGCGTACAATAGTCAAGGTTATTTTATGTCCTGGGCTCTTGTATCTCTCCATATAAGTAAGTAAGTCGTCAATTTTTTTAACCAGTAGACCGTCAACACCTATGATGATGTCACCGCCAAGCGGAACGGTGTTCCCATCGACAGTTATTGTCCATGCGCTGTTTCCTCCTCTCAAACCAGCAGTCTCGGCGGGACTGCTTCCGTTGACGCTGATTATTAGTAAACCACTTGTATAGTTGGTGTGCATTGCCTCTGCGATATCTGTGTTCATATCCATTCCGGATATGCCTATCCAAGGATGTTTATAGGTGCCATTTTCAATCAACGCTGGGATGACTCTTTGCATTATGATTGATGATATCGCAAAACCAACTCCAGAAAATTCGCCTGTCTCAGTCGCAATTGCAAAGTTCACACCTACAACGAATCCTAAACTGTTCAGAAGAGGTCCTCCAGAATTGCCCGGATTAATGGCTGCATCAATTTGTATTACGTCAACTATTGCGTACCGCATTCCGGACATCCTCAAACTTCTACCGAGTTGACTAACTATCCCTTCGGTTATTGAGCCCACTAACCCGAAGGGGTTTCCTATCGCGTAAACGGTTTCTCCAACCCACAATAGTGAAGAATTCCCCACAAGCAATGGATAAAGCTGCATTTCTTCCGGCACATCGATTTTCAGGACCGCTAAATCGCTATAATGATCAGAATAAACAGCGGATGCTGTAAAGACTGTTCCATCGATGAATGTTACTTTAACAACGCTATAATCTTCAATAACATGATTATTTGTGACTATGTAACCCCTACCATACGGGTAAATAAAACCCGAACCTTCAACGACTGAGCCGTCCTCGCGTTTGTTTGATATTAGCACAACTGAGTTTTTTGTTAGGTTGTAGGTTTGAACGGCTGTTAAGCCCTTTGTCTGGTTGGAGTGTAAGGCGTCGATGGTTAACTGGAGCTGGTTGATTTGTGCTGAGAGATTTGCATAATTGTTCTTTAAGGCTTCAAAATCCGCTTTTAAGTCGAGATATATTAGGGCGAATCCTCCGCCTAAAGCCAAACAGACAAGAACCATCACTAGGAGAAACTTTCTGTCAACAACTATCCCATGTGTTCCTTCCATGTGAGCCCCTTCTTTCACTTTATCTCTACTATTGAATAAACACTCCCATAAATACTTAGCAAGACTAATGGTGGGGCTGCCCGGATTTGAACCGGGGTCCTTCCCGCACAAAGCGCAAGGCTCCGCGCTTAGAGAGCCCAAGTCTCCAAGCCTAGACCAAGCTAGCCGACAGCCCCTTATGCTCTTTCGTGCCAATAGAATTTTGAAAGCTGAATTTAAAACATTCTCCCAAAACAAAAAAATGATTAGGCTATTTTATCGCTTTTTGATGCTGCATTGGAGCACTTTCGGACAGACTAGGCACTCATCAGGGATTGGCGCATACTTTGGAATGGCGTTTAGGAACCCAAAATAATGGGCGCATTTCGCCGGAGAATCGAAAACCCTGGGGTGCTCTGCGGATTTGATGCCGACGATCTTCATCTTTTCCACTATTATGTCCACCTTTGACATGCAGTAGGGACAAGCGTAATACGTCTGCCTCGGCACTGTGGACGAGTCGGTTAAGACTGTAGGTTTGTCAAAGGATTTTCCGCATCCCTTGTAGGGGCATTTGAATCTTTCGTCGTGGATGTGTAGAAGAGGCATGGTTTTATCCTTTTTACAATGTTGTCTTCAATATACATCTGTAATATTAATATTTAATAAACTTTTCTGTACACGCACACAACAAAAATACACATCAAAAACCACTAAAAGCCTCGGCCGGGCTTCGATCCCGGGACCTGCTGCTTACGAGGCAGCTGCTCTACCAGACTGAGCCACCGAGGCGCCACATCAAATTTTAATAGATCACCTATTTAAGCAGACGCAAACACGCTTTAACCCGTTTTGTTAGGATGTGATTTTGCTATAGCAATAAAAGAGTGTATCATGTAATGAAAAAAATTACCAACCCCGAAGAAGAGTATGGTAATAATATCGGATATCAGTTGATAATTCAATGGGATAGCCATTTTAAATAAGTTGTTCTGTAATAACGTAGGGAAAGAAAATGGACACAAGCTTGCTCGCGCCGTGTAACGTTTACTGTGGCAGCTGTGCCGTTTACAAAAGAGGGAAATGCTTAGGATGTGCACAGGAAAGCAGAAGAACAGAAACTCAGGGAAAAGTCTTCTGCGACATATATGCATGTGCTAAAAGCAAGGAATTGGCTACATGCTCTGATTGTGTGGGTTATCCATGCGAAAAATATGATAAGGGAATTTTTGCCGAGAGTTTCGTTAAATGGATACGAGAAAAACTAAAAGAACCGTGAAAAGAGTATAAATGCAATGAAGCCAAGTGAGAATTTAGGCGAAAGAAAAATAATTGAAATTATACAGAGTCGTCTAGAAGTATTGCCAAAAATGCCCGTACCATTCGGCGATGACGTTTCGGCATACGACATCGGAAACAACAACCTTGTGGTCCTGAAAACAGATATGCTTGTTGACAAAACGGACGCTCCGCCAAGCATGAACCTTTGGCAAGCTGCCCGGAAAACTGTCATCATGAACGTGAGCGATTTTGCAGCAAAAGGGGTGAAGCCCTTGACAATGCTCGTTTCACTTGGGTTGCCACGAGAGATAACCAGAAAAGGTGTTGAAGAAATTGGAGCTGGGTTGAATGCGGGGGCACGTGAATACGACGCGTACATTATTGGCGGAGATACAAATGAAGCCTCAGACCTTGTGATTAGTCTTTCACTTTTTGGAATGGCTAAAAAGGATGAGGTCATGTTGCGGAGCGGAGCAAAGCCCGGAGACCTTGTAGCGGTTACGGGTTCTTTTGGCAAGACAACCGCGGGGCTGAAAATTCTTCTCGAAGGTTTGGAAGCCCCAGCAAAAATTCGCAGAGTTCTTGTTGATTCAGTCTTGATGCCACATGCTCGGTTAAAGGAAGGCTTATCCTTGAGTCAGACAAGAGCCGTTACTGCGTCTATTGATTCAAGCGACGGCTTGGCGTGGAGTCTCCACGAAATTTCAAGGGCAAGCAATGTTGGCTTCCTGTTAAACAGGCTTCCAGTAGCCGAAGAGGCAAACGAATTCGCAGAAATTAATAGGCTTGACATGTTGGAGTTGACGCTTTATGGCGGAGAAGAATACGAACTCGTCTTAACGATAAAACCCAAACTTTGGAGAAAAGCAGAAAAAGCCGTTGAAAAAGTAGGCGGGATGCTTCTGCCAATCGGTAACGTAACCGCTGAAAGAAAAATTTTCTTAGAAATTGATGGTAGAAGGCGGGTTATTGAGCCAAAAGGCTGGGAGCACTTCAAAAGTGTTAGAGTGTAATTAAAGTGCCGAGCAATCATTTTGTGAATAGTTAATGTCTGAATTAACCAAATATCCAACCGTTCGAGAGGCGTTGTTCTATGAAAAACTCCCAGACGATAGGGTTAGGTGCAGCCTATGTGAGAGAAGATGCGAGATTCCACAAGGCTTAAAGGGATTCTGCAAAACACGGATAAACATAAACGGCAGACTGTACACGCTTGTTTACGGCGACATAAGCGCAGTTGAAAGCCGCCCAATAGAAATCAAACCGTTCTTCCACTACTGGCCGGGCTCAACAGCCCTCACGTTTTCAACATGGTCCTGCAACCTGAACTGCATCTGGTGTCAGAACTTTCACCTCTCAAAATCTGAGCCAAAACCAGCCAAAGCAGTTCACTATCCGCCGGAGAAAATGGTTGAACTCGCTATTCACAGCGGTGATGTCGGCTTGTGCGCAAGCTTTCAAGAACCAACGCTTTTGTCTGAGTGGGCGATTCCGCTTTTTAGGTTAGGCAAAGAAAAAGGGATAAAATATTGTTGTTATGTTTCCAACGGCTACATGACTCTCGACGTTCTGAAGGCACTTTATGAAGCTGGAATGGACGGACTCAAAATCGACATAAAAGGCAATAAAGAAACATACGAGAAATACTGCGGAGGCGCTGACGTGGAGAAGATCTGGAGAAACTCACGAGAAGCCAAAAAACTCGGATTACACGTTGAAATCGTGAACTTGGTTGTCAGAGACGTTAATGACGACGAGGAAACTTTGCGGTGGGTTATTGAAGAGCATATGAAAGAGGTTGGAGCCGAAACCCCTCTGCACTTCACGCGCTATTTTCCAGCCTACAAATTCAACAATCCGCCGACAAAGGTGGAGACTTTGGAGAAGGCTTATGAGATGGCAAAGAGGGCTGGAGTGCTGTATCCTTATGTTGGAAACGTTTTCGGGCACAAGTACGAGAACACTTATTGCCATAGCTGTGGAGAGAGACTGATTCAGAGATACGAATACTACATACTTCGGTACAGAATAACTAAGGAGAAGAAATGTCCAAAATGCGGAACACAGATTCCTCTAACTGGCGAATATGTCGGGCGATTGGAGCATAATATGCTTATTGGGACCTTCTAAGCGTTTCTTTAAGCGTCAGATGGACCGCGGCGCCAATTCCACAGCCCACAATTGAAATCATAGGCAATTTGTAGTCCTGTTACCAGCCCGAACAAACCCGTCATATAATCAGTCAAGTGTCCGCCCAAGAGCGAGCCGAAGAACGAAATCACACTAATTACTAGTTGAACAGCGCGGTGAAACTTCCTCTGTGCACATTTCCAGAATATTTTTGATGCCTTCAGTGCTTAGTTAGTGTTTATTTTCGGAATTTCGTTTTGCATGTTGATTTCTGCGGTTTTTGAGGGAAAATTTATATGGAAGAGCCTTGGCTTCTATTTCAATCTCGCATCAGAAACCAATTTTTCGGGCGAAATTTGACGATGCCTTATTTCTTTTTGGGATTGCGTTTTCTTTTGCGTTTTTTGACTATTGTTACCGAGTGTGTTTGGTTCAGCTGTCTGATTTCGGCGTTCGGGAACACTCTTTCGATGTCTCTTCGCACCTTTGTGACATCTACTTCTCCGTAGGTTTTCACGTCAATTATGGGTTTTTCGTTCTCGTCGTAGCTGACTGAAACCGTGTATCCAGAGCCGACTTCGACTTGTGTGGGTTCCAGAATAAAGCCTGTCTCTTCGGTGTCCAATTCGATAGAGCTATGTGGTGCACGCTTCTGTTTTCTTTCAGCCATGTTGACCACAAACTTCTTAAAAGGACGGGGTGGGGATTAAAGGTTTGTTGCGTCCAAATATGAATTTGGGTTTTAGTTTCAGTGCACCATCATTCTTTCTTCGTATTTTCTCAAGTACTCAGCGGCTTCGCCTATGTCCATGAACAAGTCGTCGACGCGCTGCACGTCTTCCACTGTGACCTTGGCTTTTTTGGCTGCCTTGGCGTTTTGAGCCGCCAAGCTTAGGAGTTGAACAGCGTAACGGAGTGAGCTTTTGGCTCCTACCTCGGCGAGCTTTTCTAGGGCTTCGTTGTCGAGTTTTATTTTTTCTTCGTCGGAGCGGATGCGCAATATTTCTTTCACGCCTTCGACGTCGTATTGCTGGGTCGCTATTATGACTGAGCGGTCTATGAGGTCTATTGGGAACCCAAGAGGGCTTTTCACGTCTGTTCCGCGGATTCTGGCCACGCCTCTGTTTGTGGCGAGGATTGTTATTGGGACGAGTTCGCTCTCCAATGCTCTTCCCATGAAGCTGAAGGCTTCCAAATCCAAGAGGTGCGAGTCGTCGATGAATAACACGCCGGGGTGGATGAAGGCTTTTCCAGAGTCTACCCACTCTTTCACCTGCTGGTCTACAGCCATCCGCACTTCCGTGTCCATCTCCTTCGACTCTGAGCCGCCGAAAAACATGGAGAAGAGTCCGCCTGAGCGTTGCCTGGCGTTGAGCTCGTCTAAATCATTCAGCGTTAGCGTATAGACGAATTCTTTTTCCTTAAGGACTTTTCCGTTGGGGAGTGGAATCTTTCGTGTGGTGTCTACGTCGTAGGTTTTTCCTTTCGTGCTTTCGAGGCTTAGCCCGAGGTTTACGACTCTGCCGGTTTCAGCGTCTATCTGGACGACGTGGCCTTCTGATATGCCTTCTTGGATTATTTGTTGGGCAATTGAGGCTCCGGCTTCGATTGATTTTTCTTCGTCTTTTGTTCTGAGCGTTAGGTGGACGCTTTCCGGGACTTTTTGGTATGGATTGTAGGGGTGCGGTGCTGTTTTGATGTCGACGTGGGTTAGTTCGCCCTCGTAGACTTTGCGCATCTCGTGGACTTCGACGCCTATGCACTTTCTGATGGCTTCGATGAGGACTTCGGTTTTCTTGCGTTCTGCGCTGTAGATTTCGCTTCCGCTCATTTGAATGAAGGGCACATTTTCGCCTAATTCTCTGGATACGGCCACGGCTATGGCTGTTTTTCCTGTTCCCGGCGGCCCAGCCAAAATAATGCATTTTCCGCTGAGCTTTCCTTCCTATATCATTTTTACAACCAAGCCGGCGGCTTCTCTTGCTTTTTCCTGTCCTACCATGCCGTCTTTTATCTTGACAGCCTTCAGTTTCTGGTCTAGGCCTAGGCCTTTGATGTGGGTGTGGGCGCCTATTCTTTCGAATCTGCTTACACCGCTTTTTGGTAATTCTCGTATTGAAGCCATAAGTGTGGTTTACCTCCAACGTGGTGCAGGTGCAAAAGAAAACAGAAAACAGCTCAGATATAAATTTAGCTTTTTGGAGGCTTTTCTCTTCTGTCTAGGAGGTAGTTTAAGATTGTTATGCATGAGGCGGCTAGGTAGGATTGTTTTCCCAGCGATATTTTCTCGCCGTAGCGCAGTGCGAAACCCTCAACCTTTTTTGGTAAGCCCACATGGTCGCCTAGGACAAAGACGGGTTTCTCGGCTATTTCTGCCTCGGATATGTCTTTTCCACCTTCTTCAAGAACGTAGATTTGGGCTTCTCTGGCTTTAGCCTTCAGTAGAGTTTCGAAGCCTGTTTTGTGTGTGGTTATGCCTGGGTGTGGTTTTCCTGATAGGACTTTCTTTAGGATTTGGGTCCATGTTTGTTGGTCTATGCGGACATCGTGGAGGGTTTCGCCTTCGATTTTTAGGTAGAGGGGCGGGTTTGGTGGACCGTTTAGTATGGCATGGAATGTGACGTTTTTGCGGATGGCGTGGGATAGGAACAAGCTTGCAACCGCACATTCATACACTATGTCTAGTCGTCCAGCATCATGCAAATTGGTGAAGTTTGAGTCGGTTCTGCCCAAACGAGAGTACAGAATGAATTCGCGCAAGGGATTTCCCAACAATAATAGGGGAGATGCAGATTTAAATGTGGTTGAAGCATGAATTTAACATAGTGTGGTTAGCGGATGGGTTCAGGTAAGCCTACCGAAATGACTTTGCGGGACTCTTTTCAACGCTTGTGATCATTCATTACATTTCTCCATCCTTTCGGAAAAATTTGTTTTAACTGTTCATAACAGTCTCTACACAAGGTTTCATGTTGTAGAACAGGTATCACATACTTCTCCCATTCCTCTTTTGATACTGTAAACATCTCTGGCCATTGTTCCCCACACAATGCACAGAAGTTGGGGGTAAGTATGTATGGTATCCTGAATGGTAATTCAGTGTAGTTTTCGAAGCAACCACATGTTATTAGTTGTTTATGACATCTGGGCATATTTCCATGTCGCATCCTATGTTATGTATCTCTCTCCTTCTTTGACGCTGCAATCGTGGCAGTTCCAACTCTTCCATTTCTTCATCTGTTTCTTACTTATGCCCTCAGCGCCTCGACTTTTGTTTCTCGAAACGTAATTGCATACGCCATCGGGGAAGACTTCATAAAGCTTTGCGTTGCAGTATGGGCAAAATATTTCAATCTCACCTTTCCACTAGTGTTCTCTATAGGTTCCCGAAACAGAATCAAAGACATAAGTATTATACTCATTTTCAAACACCTCGACAAGCCTCTCTTTGCAGTTTGGACATTTTGGAGCAGATGAAGGAGAATCGCCTGCTCAAAGAACATCTTACGATAAAGGTACCGGCATCATTAAAATCTTCGTAAAATTTCCTTCGATTGCAAGAATTATTAAGAGCGGCTTAGAGGGAGCCGAAACAACAGAAGGGAGAATTCTATTAGCTGAGCTAGTGGGAGAAGCATTTTGCAGAGAATTGGCACGATGTAAGATAGAAATTAATCCTCCTGTTCCAGGTAGCGATGTAGATGCCTTTTTGGATGAAGTAAACAAAATACAAAGGAAGGCTTTACAACAAATACAACAAATACAACAAATAATATCCGAATGGAAATTTAAAGAGTAGGAATCTTGCGTAGAAATCTGGACGCGGTCGAGAAAATCATTGGCTTCAGCGACGACGAAGTCAACCAACTCCTAAACTACCTCTACCCAGCACTAGCTAATGAAATCGAACAGCTTAAAACCCTAATGCAGGACTAACCAAATCACACAATTATTTGCGATGCGGTCAAGGTTCTTTACCATCCATGATAAAAGTTAAGAGCATCCAAACAAACATAATCACTAAAAAGAGTGTTGGACATTGCAGGAAACCAAAGTAAAGCATCCCTACGTTGAAATAAACCCGAAAATCTGCAACGGTTCCCCAGTCATAAAAGGAACACGCGTAAGAGTAGTGGACATAGCCATAGAATACGAACACCTAAACCAAACACCAGACGAAATAATCAACGCCCACCCCCACCTCAAACTAGAACAAATCCACGACGCACTATCATACTACTACGAAAACCGCGCCCAACTAGACAAAAAAATCCGAGAAGACAAACAATTCATCCAAAAACTCACAAAAGCCACGGGAGCGAACAAACCATAACACAAAAGCACATCAAAATCTACGCCGACGAAAGCGTCAACATCGCCATAGTCGAAGGCCTAAAGAGACGCGGCGTACAAGCACTCTCCGCCAAAGAAATAGGCAAATTAGGCTTAACCGACGAACAACAACTCGAAACCGCCATACAAAAACAAGCCGTAATCTTCACCCACGACGTAGACTTCATAAAAATAGCCATCCACAAACCACACCCAGGCGTAATCTACGTCCACCAACAAAAACTAACAATCGGAGAAATCATAAAAAGACTAAAAACCATAGCCCAAACAAAAACCCCAGAAGAGATGAAAAACAAAATCATCTTCCTGTAAAAACAACAAAAAGTGACACAAGTGAATAGCAACTATTAGACTGCCTCTTCTCAGCCTTAGCCAAAGAAACCTAAACAACTAGAAACCCTAATGCAAGAATATCACATACAAAATCAGACTTCTGATACAGCCTTTAAATTTCTGCGACACTAAACCTTTTTACAACAAGAGAGGTGAAAAGCCACACCCAAGTTCTAACCACCAGTTCAATGTATATATAAGGGAGGGGATAGAGCACTCAGAGAAACTATCTATCCACTCCGCAGCAATCACAAACCCCAAACCACCAGTTCAACGTATATATAAGGGGGCTAGACCGCGCAGAGCACAACAGAAGCCTCGGGCGGGCGTCGATCCCGCGACCTACGGCTTACAAGGCCGTTGCTACTACCAGGCTGAGCTACCGAGGCACCCAACACATAGCAAACACAACAAAAATAAAAACATTAACCACAAAAATCATAATTGAAAACACTTATTATCTGCGACGCAATACTTATATGTACGAAAACCGCTTCAGAAATACTTTGGCTACATTACGCTAAGCCATATTAAATCGTGCAACTCCCCATCAACGCGATCGGGAGCAAAGGGTAAAATGAGCCCGAAAAGCTCATCATGACACCATGCACAGGCAAAACCACACACCTAACAGAAAGGTTCACCGGAACGTCAAACAGACACCGCAAAAGGCCCGACATGCTACGCCGTCTGGAGGATGGCTCGGCTTGAGCGCTGAGGAAGGGCGCGGCAAACCGCGAAAGAGCCCCGGGTAGGCGCATGCAGCCTTAGAACCGGGGATTCCTCAATGGGACTTCCCACCGTGGTTCTTCGGAACCGTGGTGCTCCTTTTTAGGAGCGGGAACCCCCCGAACTGAAGCATCTTAGTAGGGGGAGGAAAAGAAACCAAATGGGATTCCCCCAGTAACAGCGAGCGAAAAGGGAAAAGTCCAAATCAAATCCAGTAAGGAAACTTACGGGAGATGTAAGGTTAAGGGCCCGGCTTCCTCCTCACCAGCGAAGCCGAAGTGGCCTGGAAAGGCCCGCCAAAGAGGGTGAAAGCCCCGTAAGCGCAAACCGGAAGGAGCTGAGCTGGAGTCCCAGAGTACCGTACCCCGGTTTGGGTGCGGAAAGTTAGGAGACACTAACTTCCAAGACTAAACACGCCTCAAGACCGATAGCCAACTAGTACGGTGACGGAAAGCTGAAAAGCACCCCGGAAGGGGGGTGAAAAGAGCCTGAAACCAGACGGTTACAGACGTGTGCAGCCCGGAAGGACAGATCCCTCCCAAAGGAAACCG
>Ga0315309_1000115_pt1 | contig 46480 bp, 50 predicted proteins | sample TDP4_MG_FD_203080 | JGI IMG/M metagenome (GOLD analysis project Ga0315309, IMG submission 203080) | Freshwater sediment microbial communities from Lake Towuti, South Sulawesi, Indonesia - TDP4 | ecosystem: Environmental > Aquatic > Freshwater > Lake > Sediment | place: Indonesia: South Sulawesi... | reverse complement strand
GTAGACGATTTGAGAACGTTCTTGGAAGCGCGTGCTCATCCGGTTGTAGAACGTTGGAGAGCAAAACCCGTTGAAGTTGTAGCCGAAGTGGTTGAGGCTCCAGCAGGCGTGCCTGTTGTTGAATTACCCACTTTGCCCATCACCGCAGGTGGGTTCAAAATAATCCTGAAAGACGCCAAGATTCACGCCAAGAGAGTCATCATACGCGCTGAGAAAGCCGAGAGGAAGAGGTGAAAAACTTGGGGGAGAGGGAGGAAGAGCAGAAGAAGGCGTTTCTAAAATTCAGTCCGGAACTGTTTGAAATCTTGAGCAAGCTTCAAGAAGTGGAACTCGAAGACGTGGACTTAGATGTCGGTGACCTCGAAATCTGGCTTCAACCATCCACAGTCGCTGCCCAACCCAAAGCTGCTGTGCCTCCAACCATACCTAAGGCTGTCAAACCCTCCACCATAATTGAGGTTGATTTCGTCCCCCCAGTCGAAACTTATCTGGGAAGAATCGTGGAAGTGCAGTTGGGCGCCACCAAAAGTGAGGGCGGAACACGCGGCAAATCAGTTATAATTGGTGGGGAAAGGTCTCCCGCCTACTACGTGTTCGAAAATCAAACTCCTCATCCTCCTGCTATAACTCTTGACGTTTTCGATATGAAGATTCCATTAGCAAAGGCTGTCAAGATGCATGTTGACGAAGTAGCTGAAGATCCAGGCGCTTGGGCAAAGCTTGCGGTGGACAAGTTTGGCGCCGAGATGATAACATTACACTTGGTAAGCACCGACCCGCTTCTGAAAGACACTCCGCCGAAAGAGGCAGCATTGACGGTGGAAAACGTGCTTCAAGCAGTGGACGTGCCTGTTGTGGTCGGAGGCTGCGGCGACCCACAAAAAGACCTAAAGGTATTCGAAAAGGCAGCCGCGGTTGCAGAAGGCGAAAGGGTGCTGATAAGTTCCATCACTCGAGACATGGACATTGAGAGGTCTGCAAAGCTTGTGAAAAGACACGGACACGTGGCTCTAGCCTTTACATCGATGGACCTAAACCACGCGAGAGAGCTCAACCGCAGGCTGTACGAGTTCCTCCCCAGAGAACAAATCATAATGGACACGACCACCGCCGCGCTGGGATATGGACTTGACTACGCGTTTACAATTATGGAACGCGCGCGACTCTCAGCCTTACTAGGAGACCCGGAGCTCCAACACCCCTTGTCATCGGGCACAACAAACGCCTGGGCTGCTCGGGAAGCGTGGATGAAAATGGCGCCCGAATGGGGACCACGGGAGCTACGCGGGCCAATATGGGAAACGGTTACGGCGCTCACACTATTACTCTCGGGTGTTGACGTTTTTATGATGATGCACCCTGCCGCAGTCAAAACCGTCAAAGATGTAATCAGCAAGCTGACCACGGGAGCAGCGAGAGGCAAACCAGAGCAAATCGCAGATTGGGTTACCATGAAGATTTAGAGCGAATGGTGAAAAACGCCATGAGTGAAAAAGTGAGCATAAAAGAACTCAGCCCAATAGACGTTTACATGCTTCTTCCAAAGACCAACTGCAAGAAATGCGGTTTAGAAAACTGCATGGCTTTCGCAACAAAACTTGTCAACAGAGAAATCGTCCTAGAAATGTGCACCCCACTTCTTGAAGAAAAACAATACCAGAAGGCGTATCAAAAACTCTGGGACATGGTCAAGCCGCCGGTGAAAGAGGTCACGATTGGCGCGGGTGACAAAGCCGTAAAAGTCGGCGGGAAACTAGTCATGTACCGCCATGAGTTCACGTATCACAATCCCACACCCATTGCAATCGACGTGACTGACGAAATGCCCGACGAAGAACTGCTCTTGAGAGTTAAGAAAACCGAGGGCTACTCCTACATCTACATTGGCAGGGAATTAACGCTGAACATGATTGCGGTGAGGTCAACCTCTAACGACCCTGAAAAGTTCAAGGTTGCGGTGAAGAAAGTTGTAGAAAACACGAAGTTGCCACTTATCCTCTGTTCTTTTCATGCCGAGGTGCTTGAGGCGGGTTTGAAATTTGCTCCAAAAAGTCGGCCGTTGATTTATGCAGCGACCACGGACAATTGGAAGGACATGGCTGAACTCGCACTTATGTATGACTGCCCACTGGCTGTTTTCGCGCCGAATGACCTTAAGCTTCTGAGGTCGTTGGCTAAGACTCTTATTGAATACGGTGTCAAGGATCTTGTGCTTGACCCTGGAACCTTTCCAAATGAAGGAATATCTGACACTGTAAGTAATTTTACTATGTTGCGGCGGGCTGCGTGCCGAAAGGGTGACGATTTACTCGGCTTCCCTCTGATTGGTACACCCATAACGGCTTGGGTGGAACACTCGGATATTCCAGAGGTTAACATGTGGAATGAGGCTTACATTGCTTCCATGTTGATTACACGATATGCGGACATGCTTATAATGCACAGCGCCGAGGGATGGGTGCTCCTGCCAACAACCATACTGAGACAAAACATCTACACAGACCCACGAAAGCCAGTAGCCGTAGAACCCGGAGTCAAAACTTTTGGAAAACCGAACGAGAACTCGCCAGTGCTGATGACGACCAATTTTGCACTCACGTTTTACACTGTTGCTTCAGACATCGAATCGTCGGGCATAGACTGCTATCTTATCGTGGTTGACACTGAGGGATTAGCTGTTGACAGTTCGGTTGCGGGACGAAAGTTAACGTCTGACAAGGTCACCGAAGCCCTAAAGGAAACAAAAATTGAGGAAAAAGTAAAGCACAAGAAACTCATAATCCCCGGGAAAGCAGCCCGACTCAGCGGAGAAATTCAAGAACTGAGCGGCTGGGAAGTCCTGGTGGGACCGAAAGACTCATCTGATATTCCAAAGTTCTTACAGGAAAAATGGCAGTAACTATTTGTGGAGTTGGACCTTCTTCAGCAGGGTCGGCTGCCAGTGTTTGACAAGACCCAATTCGAGATTCTAATGGAATGTGAAAAAGAAAGAAATGAGAGAATAAAGCTTCTAACAGGGCTAAAGTTCCCAAAAGACTTCCCAATACTGCGAAAATCCGCAGTGATATTGTTTGGGTCAACAACACACGGACTGTGTTTTCCAGACTCAGACATAGACATATGCGCTCTCTATGACGACCGCAACGTGGCACGCTCCTCCTATAGGAAAGAACGCTCAGAATTTATGAAGAACAGGAAGACTCTGGAAAACATTGTCAAATCAAAGAAAAACGTGGACTGCACCTTCAAGAGTAGCCGATTTGGAGCTGTTAGGCTGCCTAAAACTGGAAAAGGTCTTGCCAGGGCTGTTTCAAACGGAGTAAAATTCCTATACTCTTTCTGCATTATTGGACAAGACAAGTTCGATGAGTGTCGCACATTATTTTTCGACGCCTGTAAGAACATTTCTCATTTGGATAGATTTTTCCTTGAACACAAAGGAATTCACAATTGCTTCGAAGAACTGAAGGGTGATGTGGAAACACACGTCATCAAACCAAAAGTTCTAAGAAACTGCACATTGTTTCTAAGCCAGGCTTTGAAAATAGAACACCTCAAAGAAAGGGGAAGAGTTTCGTTCATTGAAACAATAGAGGACTTAACAACTCAAAAGAAATTGTCTGAGAAGGATACATTAGTCCTATGCCTTGCCATGGAAAGAAGCCTGTATCTTCAGAAAAAGATTGGCGCAAAAGAGAAAACAGCGAAGATAAAAGAGGAGGATAAAAATCTTGTTAATCACGTCCTGCGGTTCTATGATAAAGCGCTTCGACAAAAAACTTACTAAATGTGAGTCCGGATTTCTGTTCTTCAGCACCGAAAGATTCATCTAAATATTTTACAATTCTTACAAGAAAAAGGCAATAGATCAAGCTTGACCAAGCTGGGTTCACTCTATGGGAAAGATGGAGGATCAAATCGTTGAAATACTGCAGAAATCGAAGAAGCCACTAACTCTCGCGGAAATTGCTGAGGAGCTTGGAAAACCACATAAGAAGGTCTTTAGTCCTCTGCGAAAACTTTTTGAAGAGGGCAGGATTGACTGCGATATTCATGGCCGAACCTATAAACTCACAAAAGAATAAAGCAGTCATTTCCGGAGCGGTTTATTTTTTCTCTTCTTCAGACTCGGAGATGGGTCTGCGGTAGCGTTTCAGATAGGCCCCCTCGTCCGGAAGGATTGACTCTATCACCTTCATCCTATTTCGAGCGTTAATACTGTTCATCAACGTCAAAACATGAAGCGGATTTGTGAAGCGTTCATTTTCACCGTTTCTGCGCTTCCTTCTTACTTCAATGCAGTCGTCAACCATGCAGCTTAAGACGCATGAAGCACAGTAGACGCACAAGTCTTCGGTGATGCCGATTTCGCCCGCTTTCCAGTAAAGCGCTTTACTTGGGCAAACCTTTATGCAGAACTGACACTCTATACCCTTACAGGTCTTCATATCAATCTTGATGCTTCCCTCTTCAAAAAACTCTTTCACACCGACGGATTTGAGAAGGTGCTCTCTCTTCGCCCTCTTCTTCTCCTTGGAAGCCTCGAGGAGGACCTCAAAAATGTCAATGCTTGGTTTTTCGTTTCGCTTTTCAGCCATTTTTGAGCCTCTTCGAACTTCTCATTTTGATTTTATTATCCTTCATTTTATAACTATGATGAATTTTCGCTATTGACTACGAGCCAGAATTAAATTTGGTTCACAACGCAATATTTAAACAAACCCTAATTCAAACAAGATGAGACGTCAGCATTGAAAATTCCCAAGAAAAAATTGGCAAACGCCTATGAAACAATAGCTCTAGTTACACCTTACTGGCGACCAGGCGAAGACTACGTCAAACAAATCATCAATGTGCTCAGAGGCAAAGTGAAAAACAGCGACATCGTAACCGTCTCAGAAAAGGCAATCTCAACCGCGTCGGGAAAACTCATCGATGAAAGCACAGTCAAAGCGAGTTCGCTTGCCAAATTTCTTGCAAAACATTGGATGCGCCTCGCCTGGGGATACGTTCTTGGTCCGCTTTGCCACCTTCGAAAGAAAACAATTGGACGCTTTAAAACCTATCCGATTGCAGAAGGCACCAAACACAAGCAGGTGGCTCTGAGAAAATGCGGGATTTTGCAGGCGTTAATGCACGGGTCTGAAGGTGCAATAGACGGAAGCAACCTGCCATACTCCCTTGTCAGTCTCCCACTGAAAAACGCTCCTCAAGTTGCAGACCAAATTCGTGAAAAAATACAAAGCAAGCTCGGCAGAAGAATTGCTGTCATGATAATTGACACCGACAAAACCTATTCATTCCGAAACTTTCACTTTACCCCTCGACCTGAACCAATCAAAGGAATTCAATCACACGGAGGCTTCTTTGCATATTTTTTCGGAAGACTATTCCGCTTGGAAAAGAGGGCCACGCCAATTGCAGTTTCGGGTTCTGGGATGAGTGTAGAAGAGGCTCTTCAAGTGGCTGAAACGGCAAATAGGGCTCGCGGCTTCGGCGCTGGCCGAAATGTTTGGGACATGGCTGACAAACTCAACGTTTCCCTCACTGGAGTAACCTGGGACATGCTAGAGAAAATCGAGCACACACCCATAGTCATTCTTAGGCATGGATGAAAAACACATTAATACGCTAAGCGCAAGCATATCCTAAGCCTTTCAGAAGGAAACACCGATGGTAGAAGCTATGTCTATTGTGGAACAGGTTAACACGTTTTTTCAGCCCGAATCAGTGGCTGTTGTCGGCGCTTCAAAGAAAATCACAAAGGCAGGCCATGTCATATTCAAAAACTTTGTTGACAACAAGCGGCGAGGCGTTTTCAAAGGAGAACTTTACCCCGTTAATCCACATGAAGACTACATCCTGGCGTTCAAGTGCTATCCTTCAATCACAAAAATAGTAGGCGATGTGGAACTTGTCGTTGTTGTCGTACCAGCCGAAACCGTCCCACAAGTCATGGCGGAAGCCGCCGAAAAGAACGCGAAGGCAGCGGTCATAATAAGCGGCGGCTTCGGCGAGGTCGGAAACCACGACTTAGAGGCCAAGGTTAAAGCAATAGCGGAAAAGGCTGGCATACGCGTGCTTGGACCCAACTGCTTAGGCGTTTATGATCCATCCACAGGTGTTGATATGCTGTTCCTTCCCGAAACCAAGGTTTTAACCACTGGCGACGAGGTTGTTGCCACTCCGCGTCCAATGAGCGGCCCAATAGCTGTTGTGACGCAAAGCGGTGCCTTCGGCGTAGCCGTTCTCGACTACATGGCTGGTGAACAGATGGGTTTAAGCAAGTTTGTCAGCTTCGGCAACAAAATTGACGTGAATGAGACTGAGATGCTCCACTATCTATTACACGACCAGCAGACTCGCGTCATCCTCTTGTACGCTGAGAGCATTGAAGCCGGGAGAGAATTCATGGAGGTTGCCAAAGAGGTTACAAGATACAAACCGATTGTTGCAATAAAAGCGGGCAAAACTGAAGCAGGAGCCAGAGCTGCGCGTTCACACACTGGCGCTATAGCTGGTTCAGACAAGATTTACGACAGCGTTTTCCTGCAGGCTGGTGTTTTACGGGCGCGCGACATGGAAGAGTTTTTAGATGCGGGTGAAGCCTTGGCGTTTCAGCCTCCCGCTGCAGGCAACAATGTAGCTGTAGTTACGAGTGCTGGCGGACCAGCCATAATGGCGGTTGACGAGTGCGTGTCAAGAGGAGTAAACGTTAAGAAGTTTTCAGATGAAACCCTTCAAAAGTTTGAGGACTTGAAGAAAACTGGAAAGATACCCTCTTTTGCCACAAATTTTAACCCTCTGGACTTAACCGGTTCGGCTACTTCGGAAATGTTCGAGTTAGGCACGAAAATCTTGCTTGAAGACCCGGAGGTTTACGGCGTGATGGTGTTCGGGCTACATCACTCACCTGGGATGCAGGAAGACTATGTGGACAAAATTGTGAACCTTGCAAGAAACTATCTTAAACCAGTCGTGGCTTGTGACATCGGAGAAACGGAAATGGCTCTACACATAAGAGCTCGATTTGACAAACAGGGCATTCCGGCCTACGGTTCGCCTGAAGACGCGGCTAGGGCGATGGCGGCACTGGTTCATTATGGCTTCTATCTCAAGAAGAACGGCTTTTTTGAAAGTTATTTGAAGCATTTTAAAGAAAAAGTTAGAAGCTGAGATTTATGGTCGTTCTTTGAGCCATTGTGCAGCTTTCTGAAACAATGAGCTTGAACTCACGTCGATGACTGGCACCATTATTTTCTCTTTTGTCTCTATTATCGGGCGGTATTCAGGCATAACCGCATACCCAACGAACGCCCAATACACCTTCTTCTCTTCAACTAGAACTTTCGTGGCAATTTCGGTAGTGCTCGCCATGGGATAATAGAAGAATGAGACGCCATTAGCCCAATAAACCCCAGTTGGCTTTCCGCCTGCAGCAACGTTCAAGAAGCGGGCCAACTCATCTGGCGTTTTGAAACGCATGTACTCCATTATAACGATTTCTTTGAAAGGTTCATACGAGATATTGATTTCGTCTGCCAAATCCCTAATCCCTGCTCGCATCTCATGCTGATTTCAGAGTGTTGGTCTCTTCTATTATGCTTTGCCTTTTAGTTGCTACTATACCGCAAACTGGCGAATTTAGCTAGAAAACACTGGGGGGATGTCGCTTTAGGCCTAATTTTCCCTTGAAAAACTGTACAAAAATCGGGGCGTGGGATGCCGGCATTCTGACGCGATGTCTTGATCGAAGTGTTCAGGGATGAGGCTGAAAAGAGATAGGGGAATATTCAATGTGATTGAAAAACCTCTTCCTTTTCAAACCTCATTGTCCCCCATGAGCATGACATTTAGCAAGAATGCGATGATGCGGCTACTCTATTTCTCTATAAACATTGCTGTGGTCTACATTTTTCTCCATAAAGATGCTGAGTTGCTGTTCACCTTTTGTCAAAGACAATATTTTGAGGTTTTTGCCTTCTAGAACGATGTTGGAAATCTTGCCCAAGTCAAACGTGTTGGACACACTCTCACAAGATTCTATTGCCTCAGCCGATAAGGCTGCATAGTCAATTATTTTGCTTGGGTCTTTAATATCAACTGATGCTGAGGTGGGGCCTCTGATAATGTAACCGATGATTCCCTCTCTTGACTTGATGCGCTCACAAGCTGCACGCAGGTCCGCAATCTCTCTCTTTTCCTCGACTTTCGGAGCCCAATCAACTTGCTCTTCGACTTCAACCTGTAGAGGTTTTTTTTTCAGAGGCATTTTCAACCACTCTCGTCAGGGGTCACAGGCTTTACTCTGACCAACTCTCCCCGTCTAACATCTAATAACTGACAGGTCTTCTCGGGTATCCGAATTAATCCTCGACCCTCTAGCTTTGAGTCGTTGATTAATTTAGCTTTGCAGCGTGCTGTTTTACCGCTGAAAGTTTCGATGTCAACCTCTCCGATTTCCTTGAGGTCTAAGAGAGCACCCCACCGCTTCAAAATATCAGCGTCAAGCTGCACTGTATCTGCCTTCACCATAAAACCGCTGAATCTATCTACAATTAGCTGTTGAGAAGGCACGTTTTCTAACGGTCTAGGAGCTTCTATTCTCTGGGGTTTGCTGGGTTCAAGTTTTTCAGTTTCAGGTTCCTCTGTTTCCTCGGGTTGTGCATACTCTTCTTCAGTAGCTTTCTCTTCTTCTTCCTCTTCAATTCTCAGCTCGGAAGGAACAGGCCTTGCTAGAGTAGGCTTTGCTGGCGGATATGGAATAGGGGTGGTGGGTTTGAAGGGGGTAGGAGTCAAAGTGGGAGAAGTTACGCTGTCAAGAACCTTCAGAAGAGTAGGAAGCACCGCACCAGTGATTGTGCGAAAGTAAACCAAATCAGCATTTTTGGCTAACCCTGCAACTAGGTACAAGTCGTTGATTGAAGACACGTAAACCTTGCCCTTCTCTCCTGTTATGAGCATGTTGTCCAAGCCTCCAATTGCGCCTGCCTTTTCGGCTAGACTCTGAAAAGAACTAGAGGCTTTGGCAATGTTGGGGTCAACTGTATTTTCCTCGGTTGTAATTACTGTTCCATCGTTTGTTAGAATAAATGACCAGTTGATGTCTGGGAGGGCGTTTTTGATCTCTATGAGTGCATTTCTGAGTGCGAGGCTGAGGATCTCTTCGTTCATCGGTTTCTACTCCGTTGTTTATGAGATTTTGAGCAGAATTCGCGCCGGGACTCCGTCATTTTCCAATACTATATACTTCAAGCCCTCGGTGTCTTCGATTTGGTCCACCCATTTCAGGGCTTCCCGTGCTTTCTGCAAAACCAGAAGGCGGTCTTGCTGACTTCGGACAGCCTCTTCAATGGCTGTGAGTTCATGGAAAGGGTTAGCGTCTAAAACAACGTTCAGGTCGCCTACAGTGATTTCACCAAGCGTGTTGGCGGCTGCTTTTTTGCCTGCGAGTTTGAAGACTACGTCGCGCACTTTCTTTGAGCGTTCTGCTAGGGTGCGGATTTCGTCTAAGCGGCGCAGGTACTCGCCTAGCATGCTTTTGGTTCGAACGATTTCACTGTCAAGCGTTTTTGCTATTGCAGTGGCAGATTCGTATTCTTTTAGTTCAACGACCATTGTTTATACCCCCGGTGGGAAGATAAAAGAGGGTGAGGAGTTTTCCTACCCCCACTCAAACATAGAGGTACTAAATGGATAGTCGCTGGTTTGACTATGGTGCTGTTGCAGTCCATACAGCGTTCTCGCCAGACTTTGTGTACACTGCAAAGTTGTAGGGTGTTCCAGACCTATAGGCCCATGGAATGACAACGGTGCCTGAGTCTCCAGCTTTTAATATACCGGTAGTCGGTGTCCATGTCGCATTGGTAAACTTTATGCTGTTGACTTCTACGTAATCCCAAGTCATGTCCGCTGTTCCTGCATTCTTGACGTTTAGTGTGATTCCGCTTGTTGTCCATGTGTGGCTGATGACTTTCGGGTTGGGTTTATTCATGAATGTGAATGTTAATGCACCCATCCAGGCTGCTACGGCTATGCTGACAGCTACAGTTACGGCTATCAAGATTATCGCTGCTACAACTGGACTCAATGCTTTTCTACTCTTGAACAACTTCCACATTTTTTATACAATCCCTCCTTTGGGAGTTCACGTAAAACATAATGCGGCTGCAGATTTAAATCTTACGTCTTAATACACTAGATTCCTTCTACCATGACCAAAGAAGGGACATAAATTACATGTTGCCTACGCTGTATGCTAATGATTGTATGATTACGGTTGCTAGATTTTCTGTAAGAGTTCAAGAAGCATGGTGGCTATTTTCTGACCCTGAGGCGTAATGGTATAGTATTTCTTGAGAGGGTCAATTTGGGTTGATTTGGCTAGGCCCAAATGCTCGATTTCTATCATTCTTGCTCGGAATGTGCCGTCGCTCAGGGTCAATTTGTGCTTGTTCGTGTATGCTTTGGCTTCTTTCCATCTGCCTTTGTCCATGAGGAGTAGGAAGAGGCAGTCGATGGCGTGGTCTTTCTCTATCATGGCTTTTATCGTCGACATTTTGGGTTTGGTTAGAATCGATGTTACTTGTTCTTCTATTTGTTTGGTGCTCATTTTGGCCGTTTTCACCTTTCTTTTATAGGGTTTCTTGTGTCTTGAGTAGTATATCCACGCTTAAAAGATTTAACCTATATTACCGTTCCTGAAACATTACTTGCTCGAAAGGCGGGGCTACTCTGCTGGTGATGGTGAGCCCTGCCTTAGTAACACTAACGTGGCGGTTTCAAAGAAAAAATGGGGGAAGGGGTTGAATTTGGTTGTGTTTGGTTCTGTCTTTATGGTTTCGGCGGTGCTACTATTGGCTTCACTACTGGTCGGAGATTTTGTTGGGGGTTTGAGGCGATGTGGACGCTGTCGGTGGTTATGTCAAGAATTATAGAGGTGGTTTGTCCACTTTCAATCTCAAAGTGTACGGGTATTTTGATTTTTTCGCTTGGAACGTTGAGCGGGATAGCTGTGCCGTCGTCTAGTGTTGCGTTAGTGAATTGTAAGCCTTCGACTATGTGCATTCTGATCATGGTGTAGTTGCCGGGTAGTATAGCGTCTATGGCTGCTTCCTTTGTTAAGTTTCCGTTTTTGAGAGCAAGCAGATCAAAGGAGACTCGACCTCCGGTAATAGATACGCTTATCCATTCATCTGTGTCGTTTCGGTGGACCTCAAAGCTGTCAATTGTAATATTGAGATGTTTTAGGTCTCTGACAGGCGCGTCTGTGATCATTATCATCAATGTGCCCTTGTCTGAGACCGTGCTTGGCAGCGTCAACTCTGGAATTTTGAAGCCTGCGGCTGCGATGCCTCCGATTATTAGTATGGCTAAGAGTATGCCTACAGCTGCGAAGAATCCTGTGTGGCGAATGCTATCTGACATTTTCTCTGTATTCACGCTCCAACCCTAAGAGTGAATGGCAAAGCGGAATATAATGCAACACTTTTGAACAGCATGGTACAACAAATTGAACAGCAAGCCCTTGCAGAGCGGTTTAGGCTAGAACTCCCTCTAGGTTTAAATATTCCAAGGATATTTGGCGTCAAATATGCTCTGCTGAGCGAGTTTCTGGATGTTACTGATTATTTCAGCTCGTGCGTGCTGTGGCGGTGTGTGTTTAGAAGTAGTTGAACACGCAGAACTGCGGCGTCCAACTTCTTTGGCGTTGTGGTTTGGTCTGTTGGGGTCTGGGCTGTGGCTGTGTGCGTGTTGAAATGGACATGCGCCTATAGTGCCATCATCACGGAGCGTATGCTTATTGTATAATCGTACATGGGATGTGAGCGCGGGTCAGCTAAAGGTTCGTGGAGCAGCATCAATCGTCTTCGCGGTGCTGTTGGCTTTTTTTCTTTGCGTAAGGTTAATAGGATTTGGGTTGAGTATGCGGATGGTATAAACTGGGGAATTAGGCATGCCAAGAGAGGTTCGTGTGGCGATTGCAGGCGTTGGCAACTGTGCCTCAGCGCTGGTTCAAGGCGTGGAATACTACAAGAACGCAAAGCCTACAGCGAAGGTTCCTGGTCTCATGCATGTCATCTTTGGCGGCTATCATGTTCGTGACGTAAAGTTTGTGGCTGCGTTCGATGTGAACAAGAACAAGATTGGGAAAGATCTGGCTGACGCAATTTTGGCTGTGCCTAACTGCTGCGCCAAATTCGCAGATGTGTCCAAGGTTGGCGTTAGGGTTTTGCCTGGTCCTGTCCTCGACGGTGTGGCTCCGCACATGAAGGAGCCTTTTTACACTTATGATGAAAAGAAAACCAAGGCTGCTGATGTGGCTGAGGCGTTGCGTGAGGCCGATGCTGATGTGCTGGTTAACTTTATTCCTGTAGGCAGCCGAAAAGCAAGTCGAGTCTACGCTGAAGCCTGTCTGAAGGCAAGGTGCGGTTTTGCTAACTGCATTCCCGAGTTCATAGCGTCAGACTCTGCATGGGCTAGAAGGTTTCAGAAGGCTAGGTTGCCTGTTGCGGGCGACGACGTGAAGAGTCAGTTAGGCGCGACTATTCTACATCGCAATTTGGTCAAGCTGTGTATTGATAGAGGCGTCGAAATAGATGAAACCTATCAGCTCAATTTGGGCGGTAACACCGACTTTCTTAACATGACGGTTGAGGAGAGGCTTCACACAAAGCGGATTAGTAAGACTGAGGCTGTTACTAGTCTTGTGCCGTATAAGGTTCCAACACGTATTGGGCCGTCAGATTACGTGCCGTTTCTGGGGGACAAGAAGATTTGCCACATTTTCTTGAGAGGTAGGAAGTTTGGTAATCTGCCTGTGACGCTTACGGCGAAGTTGGAGGTTGAGGACTCGCCGAACAGTGCAGGCGTGGTCATAGATGTTGTTAGAGCCGTGAAGATAGCCTTGGACAGAGGCATAAGCGGCGCCTTGACGGGCGTATCGGCTTACGCTTTCAAGCATCCGCCTGTGCAGGTGCCAGATGACGAAGCCAAACAGTGGGTAGAAGATTACATACAGGGAAAGCGTGAGCATTGAGGCAAGTTGGAGTGCCTAAAAGCGGATTTCGGTAAGGATGGCTTTTCGATGCTGGTAATTCGTGGCGTTGTTCTGACGTGATTCTGTTTTGTGTGATGTTGTTCTGTCCTTTTTTGGTTTCGAATGCTAAAGGTGTTGGCTTAATGGCATTTTCTCATATTCGACATACTAATAGTACAAGACAACTGGGATAAGTCATGGTAGAAAACGCAGAAAGCCTTCCAGAACAAACCAGCAACTTAACTTTCATTATCCTTTTTTCTTCACACCCTGATCGAATATTGTTTGAAGAAAACAGAAACCTTTGAATGAATAGGTAACCACAGTTAGACGTTTTCGGTCATGCCTTTCGCCTTCAACAGTTTCATACCTTCAATCATTAGCCTCGTAACCATTCTAGGAGACAGGCGCGCGTTAAGGTTTCACAACGCACGCCTGCGAAGAACATGACCTGGTAAAACTCCCGTGTGTTCGCTGTGCTCAATGACGAGTTCGCCATTCACTAGGACGCATTCGATTCCATCAGGATATTGGTGAGGTTCTTGGTAAGTAGCTCGGTCGACCACTCTCTTGGGGTCCAAGACCACGATATCAGCCCAAAACCCCTCTCGGATGAGCCCTCGGTCCCTCAGCTTTAGCTTTTGAGCTGGCAACGATGTCATCTTTCGGATGGCGTTTCCAAGAGATAGCATTCCTTCCTCCCTTACATATCGTCCGAGGATTCGGGGAAACGTTCCGTAGGCCCTTGGGTGGGGTTTCCCCTTCGCCAAAACACCGTAGGGGGCCCTCGTTGAGCTGTCGCTTCCTACCATGGACAGAGCGTGGCTCATAACATAATGCATGTCCTCCTCTGTCATAGTGAAGAGCACAATGCTTACAGAGGCTTTCTCCTCAATTAGCAGGTCAAAGACGAATTCAAAAGGGTCTATGCGCTTTTCCTCGGCTATAGCTTCGATAGTTTTGCCCTCGAGGTCAGGGTGTCCTTTGCAGTATGATATCATTATACTTCCCCACTCAGGTATTCCAAGAGTCTCTGGTCCGCCCTTTTCACTCGTCCGCTTCATCACTTCCTTGATCTCCCTACGCGTTTCTGGAACCCTAAGCCGCTCTATCAGCTTCTCTACTCCACCCTCATAGAAGCTTGGGGGTAGCAAGGCGTCAAGCCCCGTGCTTCCCGCTATGTATGGGTATACATCGCACGTAATGTCAATTCCACGCTCTCTTGCCTCTTCCATCATTTGGAGGGTTTGCTTTACCTTCCCCCAGTTAGCCTTTCCCGAAGCCTTGTGATGAGATATCTCAACAGGAAGGTTGGCCCTTTTGCCGATTTCAATGGCTTCCTCAACGGCATTGATGAGATTAAACCCTTCTCCTCGAATATGGGAGGTGTAGATTCCTCCAAACTGGGCCACCACTTTGGCAAGCTCCACAAGCTCGTCAGTGTCAGCGTAACAGCTTGGCGGATAAATAAGGCCGGTTGACATGCCAAAAGCTCCGTCTTTCATCGCTTGAGCTAACACCTTCCTCATTTCCACAAGTTCATCTTCCCCCGGACGGCGGCTTTCAAACCCTAGCACAGAAACTCGTACATTGGAGTTGCCTACGAGAGAGGCTACATTTAACGCCACACCCTTCTCCTCCATCAGGTTCATGTACTCGCCCATGGTGACCCACGTCAACCCCAGTTTAGCTTCATCAAGCAACGGCGTAGTCTTCAAAATATCCTCCTTCAGGAGGTCGTTGAGAGGGGCAGCGGAGATACCACAGTTTCCAATGACCTCTGTGGTAACTCCCTGTCGAATCTTGCTCTCGGCGAGAGGGTTTACCAAGAGTGTAAAGTCGGAGTGGGAATGCATATCGATAAAGCCTGGGCAGACCACCATGTCTTTGGCATCGATTATTTTGTCTGCCGTATCCGATGCAAAGCTATCTATGGCCGTGATTCTACCCTCTGTGATGGCGACATCCGCATTGAACCATGGGTTACCCGTGCCGTCGATAATCATGCCCTTCTGAATCAGAACGTCATACACAGGTTTCTACCTCCAACAATCAAAGTACGCATCCTACATGTGAAGAGCGGGACTCATTAGCTTTAGCTAAGTGCACGTTTATGCTTTTTTAGTGTCGGCTAAGCAACAGTCCACCGAAAGTTCGAGTATGCAACAAGATTGGACTCAAACCCCACAGAACGTACTTCTCTATCAAAGTAGAAGGACATGAGCGCCCGAGTTAAGTTTAAAATATATACTCTGCCAAGTCTACTTGCATGAGAATACAGCTGATAGGTTTAGGTAACGTCGGCAGAAGCTTAATTGAACTCATAGAAAACAGAAAAGAATTCCTGAGGTCTCTTGGATTCGATATAACTATAGTCTCCGTTTCTGATTCAAAGGGAACCGCGGTAGACGAGAAAGGCCTCGACTTGCACGAAATCTTAGAACAAAAAAAACTTGGATGGAAGAGCTTCCACAAATACGTGAAGGGATACACCGCACTAGAAGCAATAAGAAAAGTTGAAAGTGATGCTGTTGTAGAGCTTACTCCCTCTGCATCTGGCGGAGAACCTGGTCTCTCATATATTAAGGCGGCTTTAATGGCAAGAAAGAATGTAGTGACATCGAACAAGGCTCCTCTGGTTGTAGCATATCACGATCTCATGAAAACAGCTGAAGATAACGGTGTTCAACTTCTCTGTGAAGCCACCGTTGCAGCTCATGTTCCTGTGTTCTGTCTAATTAACTCATGTTTTAGAGTAGATGAACTTCTCAAGGTTCAAGGGGTACTTAATGCTACAACAAACTTCATAATAGGCGAAATAGAAAAAGGAAGAAGCTTCCAAGAGGCGTTGAAAGAAGCTATAAGGGGTGGCTGGGCTGAAACAAAGTACTCTGATGATGTAGACGGAGTTGACCCTGCGAGAAAATTGGTTATACTGGCGAATTCGCTCTTTAGAAAACATGTGAAGTTAGAAGATGTAAACGTTAAAGGAATTAGAAACATTGAAACAATGGTTAAAAGAGCGCAAAAATCAAAAAAGAAGGTGAAATTACTCTGCGAGATCACGAAAGACAAAGACAAACTCAAAATGAGCGTTGCACCAAAGCAGATACCTCTCGATGACCCATTAGCCACTGTGAATCAAGGGAACATGGGTATAAAATTCACATTCAAAACCTCAAAAGAAGTCTTCGTCTCGGCGCAATTCACAAGCCCAACACAAACGGCATACGCCGTACTAAACGACATGATAAAGACAAACTCACCTAAACCCTCTTGCCCATCAAACTTACTCTATCATGCGCGCAAATCTTCAGAGCGTGAGCACGCTTGCACGGTTAAACGTTTTTTCCGGTGATTCTTTGGTACGCTATCTCTTTTCTTGCTGCTCTGAATCCTACTTTTTCGTATAGTTTAATCGCCCTGGTTGGGTTTTGGTCATCTACACCTAGCATAGCTTCCGTCATGCCTTTCGCCTTCAACAGTTTCATGCCTTCAATCATCAACCTTGCGCCTATTCCCTTCAGTCGATTTGGTTTCAACACTCCTATGCTAAGTATCCAGCCGCACCGTGTGTTCTTTTCTTCATTGTATTTTTGGTCTATGCCCACTCCTACATAGCCAACTGGGCTGCCCCACAAAAAGGTGAACAACCATTCCTGATCTCCAAAGATGGGGTCTTGCTCTAAGAAATATCGAGTTTCATCAATTGTGTCGGGTCTGTAATTATAGTGTTCTCTAAATGCTTCATTTGATAACCAATTCAAGAGCTTCAAATCCTCTGAGGAGCCTTCCTGAAATTTCCTCAGTTGCACATCGGGATTTTCTCCAATTTTAGAAGGAATGATTCCTAAATCCTTTTTCATTAGGCTGAAAATTCTGACACGCTTGAAGCCCATGCTTTCCCAAAGTCCAATCGCTTCTGGCTTGTCCATCACAGCGCCAGCCTCTATGGTTTCCATTCCGCGCTCTTTTAGGTTCTCTATGGCTTTCTCCGCCAATGCTCGTCCTATTCCCCTTCGCCTGTATTCTGGAACAACTCCCAGTGTGCGTATGAATCCCTTCTTCTCCTCTCTCATCTTGTCAACACGTGCGTTAACGATTCCCACAGGGCGGCCGTCAAGTTCAGCGATGAACATTCCAGCGACATCAAAGGTTGGAGACTTCTCTTTCATCACCATATCCTCAGCTGTAAGGCTTCGGAAGTCCTCAAATTCCCGGAACGCTTGGTTCATTACGCTAACCAAGACGGCCTCGTCTTTGCCTTGAACAAACCTTCTAACATTGAACATATCCGTTGACCTCAAGTGGCTTCCGATAAAAGACTCAACTGGCATTTAACTGTTCTCATTAGGGGAAAAGATTGTATTATCACTGTGGCAGTGCTTTCGCTGGTATGCCCAGCCTCTTTTCAATCTCGCGGGCCAACACTCTTGCGTCACCGACGCGATAGTTATCTGTGATAACCATTTTCGGCTTGCTTTCATGCACATACTGCATCAACTCTTTGAAGTCGGAGTGGTCGCTCAAGGCAACCAAATGCTCATTTGGAGCGATCTGCCTTCGTGGATAGCCGAATTCCCAGCCGCTGACCCAAATGCGGAACGCGTCTCTGCCCACATGTCGCTTCGAATTCATGTGGTAAAAGGCGACGTGTTTCTCGTTATTTTCCATAATCTCTCTTGCTTCGTCTCCGATGGTTGACAGAACCTTGCCAAGTTGCATACCGTGACGTTCGCAAACTCTTGATATCTGAAAAATCTTTTCGGGCGCGATGAATGGCGCTTTTACATGGTTTGCGTGAAGAATCTGCATGACTTCTTGCAGTTTCCCGTGGTAACCGAAAATGAACACTGGTCCTGTTTTCAAGGCCGACTCAACTAGGGAAACTAGGGCTTTTTGCACAACTTTTTGAAACGGGCGCACCTGAAATGGGCTTCCGTAGGTAGCCTCTAAGACCAAGATGTCGGCCTCCAAAATCGGCGTTTCAGACATCCTGAAATCGCCAGTGTAGACAATACGGGCGCCTTCTTTGTCTTCAACCAACACTTGAGCCGCGCCTAAAATGTGATCAGCGCGATGCAGAGTCACCCGTTCATCTTCATGCGTTAAGGTTTCACCATAACTCAAAGTTTTGACATTGCCAACAAAAGGAAACAGTGGACCACGCAAAGCCGCCAACAAGTCTCTGGTCGCAGGAGTCATAATCACCGCTTGGCATTTCCGCAAACTCTGCTCCAGCCCAGTTAAGTGGTCGTAGTGGGCGTGGGTAACAATCCGTAAAGGACGAGACTCTTCATGCGAGTCGCAGGCCACGTGTTTGCCTAGGAGCACTGCGCCCTTTCGGGTTATGGAAGCCTTGGGAGTCATGTTTAGCGACGACGCTTTGCTACTTGTTCAATTTTAGAAGATAAGATTTGGTGACACGTTAGCAGCAAATCTGGTTTTAAATCAAAGAACTTTTTTCTATACACGTTTTTGATAATTCTTAAATACCTATGTTTGGCATTATTCTAATGAAGGGGCGCAAGGCGGTTTTCTATGTTAAGGTTTAAATATACCTTAACGATGGATGGAGAGAGGAGATGCGCGAAGAACGAGTTTTACTTACAACAGACTCCAAAGTACAGGGGCTACACCGAAAAAATCTTTAGATCGTTGTATGGTTCAGAGCCTAAAACAATAGCGGAAATCAGTTACCGTACAGGCATTGACAGACGTGCAGTGAATGGTGTCATAACCTTCAACGTCATGGCTGGATACATCCGACGAATATCACTCTCACTATGATATGGCAGCGCTGAAATCGCAGTCGCTTCGCATTTTTTGTCATCTGCTACTCTAAATCAATGATTATTTAGAGAAAGTTATTAGTCAAGCCCACATAAGAGAAGGTTGCCTGAGAAAGGGTGAAAATCAAGTATGGTTGAAGAAGGCGACGTTGTGGGATTTCTAAGAGACCGCAAGGGGCAGGCTTCGTTAGATGAGATTGCCCAAGGCCTTGGGGTGACAAAGTACGGACCAAATTCAGCATATGCTCTACTTCAAACACTGCGAAACAAGGGAATGGTTGACAGACAAGGCGAAATGTGGATTCTGCTAGCCGCGGAAACAGCAGCAACAATTGCCAAGGCCACCGCAGAGGAAAAAAAGCCAGAGCCCGCAGCCGCACCTGATGTAGAGAAATTGATGAAGGCTATGGCAAAAACTTTTGCAGAAGCAGTGAAAGGAGCCAGAACACCTACAGACGAGTGGGAACTTGCCACGAAGCCTATGAAGACAGAAATTGAAAGAAAGGAAGAGAAACTCAGTGCACTGATTCTTCGTCCAGATGAGGCGGCTGAAGCCAAAAAACCCCTCATGGGCTTGCCAACAGGCACATTCATTGATTACATGTTTATCACGGCTGAAGGAAAGCCCTTGAACGGCTTGCCCGTGGTTGGGCAGTTCGCTCTCACTGGTTTGCCAGGTGCGGGCAAGTCGATTCTGGTTGAAGAAATCGCCGTTAAAGTAGCTGGCGCTGGTCGAAAGGTTTTGTTCGCCACAGCTGAAGACACATGGAAAAGTGTCACTCCACGTTTTGACTTGCAGTCAAGGTTGAAGCAAAAGGCGGAGATTTTGAGACTTGATTGGAGAAACGTTATGGAGAACCTTTTTGTGTTGGACACGGTTGCTTTCTCTGAGCTACTCGACTGGAACACTTTTGCCGAGACCTATCGTTACGTTGTTGAGAAAGAGAAGATTGAGTTGGCTATTATTGATTCGGTTACTGTTCTAGAAGCCTATCGCGGCGCGTTGAAGTACAGAGTTATGGAACTAGCTCGCTACAATCAGTTGCACGGCGTCACCGGTCTATACGTGAATCAACGAAGCGTTGAAATGTGGGACACATACGAGATGGCAGGCGGCATAGGATTGGCGCACAACCTCGACGGCACAATACTGGTTGATTACGGACGCGTCTACTGGCAAGACCAGCAGGTGGATTTAGAAGCCAAACGCGGCGAGTTTGTACGCATAGCCAGAGTTTTAGACTGCCGCATGTGCAACTTTGAGCGAAGACGCGTACGCATTGACATCACGTCAGACGGCTTCGTGAAAGCGTTGGAACCTATTCCAAAGTCACCAGAGTAGGGCGATAAATGACCGTTGTGAAACCGCCCTCCTTCGACGAACTAGTTCGAAGGTATGGCAGTCGTCACGCAGCTATACTTCATCTTCTGGATTCTGGGTTTAAGCCTGAGGAAATTGAGTGGAAGGTGGGAGTACCATACTATTTGGTTAGGTTGTTTATGGCTGGTGTCAAACTCACAAGTCCAGTTTTGTTTTCAAGTGTTGTCAGCACTTATGAGCGTCTAGCGTTGTTGCGGAGCAAGAAGGGTAAGGAAACCGAGCTGGGCAAGTTCTTTAAACGTGAAGACCTTAGCCTTGAAGTCAAAACTCGATTGACAATCGGAGTGCTGACGGAAGAGAATTTGAAGGTTGGTCCAGGCATAATCGAACGCGCCATCAGCTTGGCAACTGGAACTTCCATAAACGAGGTTAGACGTTTGCTCAGAGACTACGGAGAACACGGAGAGGTTGTCTTTCTATTGAAGAAGCCGAAACAAGCTGAGTTGACTGTTCAAGAGGTTTACGAAGCCATCAGGATGTTGCCTAAACTTGCAAGAATTCTGGAGCGAGACCTCATGATTTCGAGTCTACTTCGAGCGACCACGCAGGAGGAAGCAAAATATGTTGTTCGATTAATATTGGGGGATTTGAAGCTCGGATATTATCAGAGCACTGTTGTGAGAGCCGTTGCAAAAGCCTACAACGTGCCAGTTGAACTGGTGGAGAGCGCCGCAGCCGTACTTGGCTTAACTGAGGGTTTGCTGCTTGCGTCAGAAGGTGAGCTGAAACTCACAGAGGTTAAACTCCGGCCTGGGCAGTTCCTCAAGCCACAATTGGCGCATTTGTATGAAGCAGATAAGGTGTCGTATCCCGTTATAGCGGAGTATAAATACGATGGCAGTCGACTGCAGATTCATAAGTGGGGCACTGAGACTTGGCTGTTTTCAAGGCGAGGAATCGAGAAGTCGCGGACTTTGCCAGAAATAGTTGAGATTGCCCGTCGATTGAACGCTCAGACCTGCATTGTAGATAGTGAAGTTGTGGCGTTGGATGAGAAAGGCAGATTTCTACCGTTTCAATCATTACTGGAGAGAACTGTGCCGCGAGAGTTGCAGCCGGAAGAACTGTCAGAGAGGAAAGAGAAGGTAGGCGTTACGGTTCGAGTTTTTGACATTCTGTTCCTAAACGGTAGCGAACTTACTGGTCTTCCTCTGACTGAGAGAAGAAAGTACCTTTTGCAGGTTGTGCCGCCTGATTATTTGGGTGAGGGAAAAGACTGCAACAACGAAGTTGAACTTATGAAATTTTATGAGAAAGCCTTGAAAAATGGATTAGAAGGCATAATCGTCAAGAGTCTAACTTCCACGTACGCGATGGGCGAGCGAACATACACCTGGTTGAAGCTGAAGCCTGAACGCGACACTATCGACTGCACAATTGTAAAAGCGTTGTTTGGCAGGGGAAGGCGGGCAGGCTTATACTCTTCTTTTCTGATGGCTGTTCGGGACCCTGTTGAAAAGAGACTGTACACAATTGGTAGGGTGTCGAATCTATCTGAGGAAAACATGGAAGCTCTCAGAGAAATAGTTGAGAAAACAAGAACAAGCGAGGACGATGAGGGAGTTTTTGTGAAGCCGACTGTGGTTTTGGAGGCAACCTACCAGGAGATTCAGGAGTCAGAAGAAACGACAAGCGGCTACGCCCTGCGAGTGCCCAAGCTTGTTAGGTTCAGACTTGATAAGAAAGTGGAAGAAATCGACGACTTGAGCAAAGTGAAGAAACTTTACGAGTTACAGTATGAAAGGTATCCGGTTCAAACAATCTAGAAGTTTTAGGTTTCTCGCCACTTAGCCTTCACGGAAGTCAACACAACAAACAACACAGTCGTTACGATAAGTATTAGCCATCGAGTCAAAATAGTCTCAGCGGATAAAGGAAGCAATCCCATGTACGCTCTAATCAGACCTGCCACGTTTGACGTCGGGATCAACGCTGATATCCAGCTTAAACTGCCCAGCATGGTTTCGGGGTAGTAAACAGGTGGAATAAAAATTAAACCGATACCCAACAGGTTTGAAAGGTTGTTCAGCACCATCATGCTGGTTTTCAAAAGGTACGTCGATATCATGAAACCTATGGCACTCATCGCCGCCCAGGCAACAATAAGAGCTATTGCCATCCAAACAGTGGTTGATAAGGTTAAGACTCCCCACGAGGCTAATAACGCGCCAAAAAAGATCATACTAGGAATCGAGAGCAACAACGGTGCCAAGGCTATACCTAAAGCGTAAGAGGCTGGATGAACCGGCATAGCAACGATCATTTCGCGTATCTTGACATACCTGTCCCAAGAAATGTCCTGAATGCCCGCCATCACGCCGATGAAAGCCACACTGGAAATCATAGCACCGATTAAACCATGAATAAGCATGCCGCCTCCACTGAACAAGAGCATGAAGAACAGTGGAATGGCACCAATCATCGCTATGAGCAAAAGCATAAGTGGATTCCGTCTGAAGTCCGGATATGATTTTATCCAAGCGATTATCATCATGTCTTTCAAGATTTTAGTGAGGTTCATGGTTGTTTATTCCTCCAACTAGTTTGACGAAAACATCTTCCAGTGTCACCGGAGATGCCTCAGCACGCACGTTCATTTTCAGAGTGTTCTTCAACAGTTCTAAGGCTTCGTCTTGAGTCTTCACGTAAACTATGTTTCGGTCGCCGAGTTTGGCAACTTCTCCGTAGTCTGAAAGCCTTTCAAATTTTCCCTCAACCACTACCCGATATTTTTCTTGAATTAAAGCCTTAATTTCGTCCAGTCTGCCCGTGGCTATGACATCTCCCTTGTTGATTATAGCCAGTCTGTCAGAGACCATTTCAGCCTCCTCCATCATGTGGGTGGTCAGAAGAATAGTCTTTCCTTCTTCAACCATGTCTCTAAGCGTAGACCAGACGCCCCTTCTGGCCACTGCGTCCAAGCCGCTGGTGGGTTCATCAAGCATGAGCACATCTGCATTAGAAGATAAGGCCGAAGCGATAATAGCCCGTCTTCGCTCACCGCCTGAAAGTGTCTGGCACATGCGATTCTTCAATTCCCACAAATCAACTGCTTTGAGAGCTTTCTCCGAAGCCTGCTTGGCCTCAGAAACAGACATGCCTCTTAAACGAGCAAAGTAGTAACCATATTCCCACGGTGTGAAATTATTGTAAGTGGCGACATCCTGCGGAACAACCGTTATGTGCTTCCGCACTTCTTCAGGCTCTTTTAGGACACTGTGTCCCAAGACCTCTGCGTCTCCTCCACTGGGCATAAGCTGAGTCGAAATAATGCGTAGAAATGTGGTTTTTCCAGCACCGTTCGGTCCCAACAGCGTGAAGAGTTCGCCCTTGTCGACTGAAATGTTGACTCCCTTGAGGGCTTCAACCTTCTCCTTGCTGTGGTAAACCTTAACGAGCTCAAAGGACTTCACTGCTTCGCCCAAGGTAATCATCTCTAGGCTCAATTGGCTTGGTTACTTATAAATGGCGACGCATATCGAGAGAACACACTTTGTAGTCTCAACTTGTAAGTATAACAGCTATTTCTTTTGCATCTCCAACTAGAAAATTTCGCCCTTACTCCATTCATCAATTATCTTAAACGTGTGCGTATACTCGTTCGCTTGAGTATTTGCCAGTCGCCATCTCGTTCTCAATCTCTCTCAACAATAGTATCCTCTGAAACGTTGCAGGATGAGTTTGAAACCACCTGTTTATGGTTAACCACCTCGATTTCGCCTCCTTCTCCATAGCAAGTTCAATCTCTCTCTCATCTAACACGCCGTCTTTGTCAAGGTCGTACTCTTCTTTTCGGCTGATTATGCTTTGGATCTCCAGTTTTGCCATATGTGGGTCTCCAATGTAAAGGGTTCTGGCTCCTTCGTTTGCTGGATCGGGCGCAAGCGACAAGCCATAGGTGATTTTGGTTAACGCACTTTCTAGGCTTCTTGGTGAACTCGTTACATATGCGGAGTATGCGTCTGCATAGTGTTCGCGTAGTCGGCTCAGCCTCATAGCGAAAAGGAGAGAGACAATATAGATGATGTATGAAAGAATCGCAATTACAAACATGGCAGCTGCAAGTCCACCGCCCTCTTTTTTTCGGGCTGTTCTTCCGCTTATCCATGCAGCTTGGTATGTTCCTCGAAATATCAAATAGGCTATGAGTGGCAGTGAAGATAGTACGGTCATTATGAGGAAGTCTCTGTGTTTGATGTGTCCCAGTTCGTGTCCAATTACGCCTTTCACTTCTTGCTCATTCAAAGTTTGGAGCAAGCCTTCATGAACAGCTAAAGTGGCATCTTGCCTTGTTCTTCCAAAGACGAAGGCGTTAGGCGTCGGGTTGTGTACAACGGCCAGCTTAGGAGAGGGGATGCCGCTTTTTTGGGCGAGTTCGTTCACGGTAGATTCTAGCCATGGGTTTTCACCATGTTTCAAATAACGAAGTCGGGTTGATGCTCTAACTATGGCTGGTCCTATCAGATACTGAACAAGTATGAAAAGGCCTGCTAAAACGAAAGCCCATATGTAACTAAGTTGCAGGATCCACATTATTGCGGCTAGAAAGGCTGCGAATATGACCCCTACCAAAACCACGGGAACATACATTGCGACTTTCAGTTGAGCCAGTGAAGCCATGTTTTCCGCCCTCTCGTTGCTGTTTTGATTGAGAAAACGAAACGCAGAGTTAAGTCTTGCGATAAGACTACAGCATACGCACGAGAGTCATGAGAATGGCTGAGCCGAACGGTATTGAAATGTTGTCGTCTATTCTTTCGAATTTCTCAACAATGCTGGCGAAGGCGCCTCCAATTAAGCCCGCGTAGCCTACACGACCGTTCATTAAAATGCCTAAGGCCATGCAGACTAGAAACATGGCTATGTTGCCCCAGATGCCCTTGTTCCGCCTATTGTAAACGAAATTGCGCACGATGCCCGTAAGTCCATCGCCCCAGGCCAAGAACAGTGTGGAAAGAACACCTATCCAAACGTTGTAGTTCCAGAAGGCAACGAGAAGCACCGTGCAGGCCGCAGTGAAATAAACATCTGCATAGTTATTGCTAATTTGGAACCATCTGAAGAGCTTTCGAAAATGCCCAAAAAGGGTAAACGCAATCATTAGAGAACCCAAAAGCAACGGCGTCTGCCAATCACTGAACGCAAAGGGCGCCAGCAACACGCTTACTCCTGCTGAGAGCATGTGTATTGTTTTGCGCGCCACGTAAGTGCCGAACCTTTGACTGACTTTGCGTGAAACATAAAGTATTATGAAAGCATTGTAAGTTGTCAAGAGAACCGCGTTGACTAGGTCATTGAGAATCAAGTTTGCGCCTCCTTCCTCTCCAAATCGCACCGAAAAATAATCCAGCAGCAAAGCCTCCAATGTGTGCCCAATACGCCACTTCTAAGGGTAATTCAATTGCTAATATTCCGTAGAGCAGTTGATAGACAAACCAGAAGCCCAGAAAGAAGACGGCTGGAATAGGTGCGATCCAAATCCAGCCTAAGAACACTAAAGTTAGAACCCTCGCCTTGGGATACAACACAACGTAGGCGCCAAGAACTCCCGCGATAGCACCCGAGGCTCCTATTGTAGGAACATTCAAGACCCATGGAGGAGCGGATTGCAACACTTCTACTGAGTAAAGACCAGCCATAATGTGAGCTACACTTGCGACGATTCCAGCCAATAGGTAGAAGAGCAAAAACCGTGCATGTCCAAATGTGTCTTCAACATTGTCGCCGAAAATGTACAAGAACAACATGTTTCCGCCCAGATGAAGCAGGTCGCCGTGTAAAAACATGGAAGTGAAAAAAGTCGAATAAGTCGCGATATTTCTGCTATGTATCACAGCGTTAGGAACCAGCCCATAGGTCTCAATAACAGATTCGAAATTGCCAAAAGGGTAACCAAGCAGGTCCGGAAGCCAATAGACGACGAAAACAACTACGTTAATTATGATGAGCATTCGTGTGACGTGCGGGGATGTTAACGACTTTTTTTCATCCCGAATCGGAATCAAACGAATTCACCGAACGTAATGAATTCTCTCGCCGTCTCCAAATTCTTGCCTTACACTAATTGGATACCATGTATATTTAACCTTAATCAAAAGAATGCCCTTTTAAGCTTGAAAAAACTGAAGTTATTCTCTGTTCAATTCATTCAAGCTTGGTGTAAGCCCATGGGGATAGTTCAAGAAATCCGCTGCTCCAACTGCGGCGCTCCAGTCACATTCAATCCAGGCGAAATCGTTGCTACATGCCGTTACTGCGGCTTCACACAGGTTATTGAAACTGGAAAAGCCTTTGTTTTCGAGCACTCTCTGGTCGTGAACGAGTACAATCCAGAGCAAGTGGACGATATGGTTCGCAATTGGATGAGAGGCGGCTTCTTAAAACCAGGCGACATGGCAAGAGCTTCGAAGATTTTAGAGAAAAACCTGATGTATCTGCCCTTTTGGGTGATTCCGGTTACGGCAACCAGCACGTACAAAGGCATTTTTGAGAGACTTACGCCACCAGTTGTTAAGGATGGAAAGATCGAAAAGAAATATAATTGGCTGGTTCTGGCTCGGAAGGCCACAGAATTCCCAACCAGAGAGTATGAGGTGCCGTTGGAAGGCAAAATCCCATATGATTTCAAGAAGATTGAGGGCTTCTCAAGGGTGCTTAACAGCGAGATTGAAAGAGATGAAGCCTTTGAAATAACACGACAACAGATTGAGAGTTTACATCGATTTTTGACTCAGCAAGACGTGGACAAAATCATAGAGATGAAAACCAACATCGAGGTTGGAGACGCCGTCTACCTCCATGCACCAGTATGGTTCATAGTCTACGAGTACAAGGGTGAACGCTACCGCATATTATTGGACGGCGCCACGGGCACAGTCATCAAAGGCGACATACCCACAGCCAAATTCGGATTGATTTGAAAACTCTTAAAAGCCTCGGGTTTAACTAACAAAATGATTTAGCAAAGGAGACGATTAGGCTTGAGCGAGAAAAAAGGAATGTATGAAAAGGCAAAGGAAGAAATGCGCCTATCCGAGCGCATTCTCGCGGCGTTACCAGGCTTCAGAGGCTACAAGGAAAAAGAACTTCGGCGGGAAAGCGACAGGCTCATCCGCAATCACCTTTATCAACGCCTAATGGAAGCCAGAAAAGACCTCAAAGAAACTTTCCAAGGGCTTTCAGACAGCCGCCTCCACGAGATTTTAAACGAAATGGACCGCTTCATAATGCGCTTTGACAGAGTTGCTGAAAAAATCAACCACGCCTCTTACGGCTACGCCGGATTCTTCAACATAGTGAAAGTGGAGGAAGAAAAACTCGACAAGATGATTGAGTTTGACAAAAACCTTCTTGACGAGGTGGAAAAAATTGTTGAACAGGCGGACACCCTCAAGAAAGAAGTTGCCAAGCAGAAGTTTGAAAAGGTGCGAGACCGCATCAGCAGCCTCCACGACATGTTGGAGACACTCGAGGAAACGTTTGAAGAAAGAGACGAAGTTATCAAGGGAGTGAAATAAAAATGGCACAAGTCATTGAGTGGAAAAATCCAGGCCCCGAAGACATAGTTTGGAAGTATCCAGACGAAGAAATCACATGGGGCGCCCAATTAATCGTAAAAGAGTTTGAAGCCGCAGTTTTCTTCAGAGACGGAAAAGCCTACGACGTTTTCGGACCAGGTAGACATACTCTGACAACCCTAAACCTACCATTGTTGACGGGCATACTCTCTAGGCTAGCTGGCTACAGGGAGAAACCGTTTAAGGCAGCAGTGATCTTCATCTCAACCCGAGTTTTCGCCGGCAAGTATGGAGCGAGAGCGCAAACAACCGAATTGGCACCATTGCAGGTGCATGGAACATTCTGGTTCAAGGTTGAGAGTCCACAACTGTTTGTCATGGAAGTCGTGGGCGGACAGAACGCCTACTCAACCGAAGACGTGAACAACTACCTGCGAGGCTACCTCAACGAGAAGATTATTGATGAGTTGTCTCGTTACGACTTGCTCACCGTGTTCACCAAACTCGATGAAACAAGCGTCTCCACCAAAAACGCTATTCTAGACGCCTTCAAACGGATTGGACTCGACCTCACCGACCTGCGCTTTGAGGGAATAGACACCACCCCCGAATTCCGCGACCGACTCTTCTGGCTCAAACAAACACGAGCGCCCGAAGAAGTCTTACGCATGGAAACCGTGAGAGAATCCGCCAAGGAATTGGGCAAGTCGCCTGGAGCAGGACTTGGAACAGGAATGGTTCTCATCCCACAAATAATGACACCAACAGGTCCAGCGGCGACGCCGGCAGCAGCCTTGGTCATATGCCCCAACTGCAGTTCTAGAGTACCAGCCATCTCAAAGTTCTGCCCAGAGTGTGGAACGACTCTGACAGCGCCAACAGGGACAACCAAATGCCCAAAGTGTGGACACCCGGTGCTGAACACTGCGAAGTTCTGTCCAGAATGCGGCAACAAAATGAAAGAATGACGGAGACCAAGAAATGCCAAGGCAGTTTGAACTACTTTCATTCGGAGTACTCTTAGTCATCATCGCAGCAGTGCTGGTCGCCTATGCCGTGCCGATAATCACAAGACTAGACGAGGTCCTTGCGCTGATCATTGCCCTCTATGGCGTCTGGACCATCGTCCTCGCTGGAATCAGAACCAAAAATCCAGAAAAATATGGACGAGGAGCCTACAGCACTTTGGCTATGGGAATAGTGCTCACCGCAGTCGGTGGCGCTTGGTATTTGTATATTGCAACTGCAAACTTCATTATGTCAATGGTGTTGTTGCTCGTAGTAGTCGGGATCTTAGCTGTGGCTACAGCGCTCCCTTCGATACGACAGAAGTAGATTGAGCGACTCTTTTCATTCATCGCCTCACTTTGTTCGCTTGGCGTTTTATCAAGAAAGCTATTGTAGCGCCCGTCGCTCCCACGGAAACGTCGAGAGCGCCGTCAATGTTGCGCAGAGTTATTGGAAAAGCGAAAAACGAGTCCGGCTTTGTGCCTAACAGATGACTGAAGAACAGTTCTGCCCCTTCCCAGAACAGACCGCCAATCAATAAAAAACCAGCCAATCTAACTAGAAAATCCACCTTTCGAAAATCTACCGTTGTCCAACCGTATCTTCTAAAGTTCTCACTCAAACGCGACTGTAGATTCAACGATGTGGCTCCCCGGCTGGAGTATTCTGACAGCACGTAGCCAAACCAAAAGTGGGGTATATTGTCAAACTCGGGAAAGATTTGATAAAGAAAGACCGAGCCTGCAATGTGGAGAGCTAGGAGCAGCAGTCCGTAAGAAATGAGTTTCTTGTCCATAACTATGGATTTGATGACTATCCCTATCTGATACATTGGCTCAACCACGGGAAGCAAGTATTCTTCTCTCTTTAGATAAGCTTTCAACCCAGTCTATGCGAAATTCACCTACGGGATAAGAACCGTCTTGAAGGCGCCAGAGCCTCTGGAAGAAGCTTACGCCCTCTTATCAGTCGACCTATTTTATTCTTCTCCCTTCTTCAGCTATCAACTTTCCGTCTTTAAAGACCTTTTCAGCTAGGTTTACACCATAGTGGTAACTGAAAAACTTGTGATTAGGAGCGTCAAAAACGACGATGTCCGCCTTCTTCCCGACTTCTAAGCTTCCTATTTCATGAGCCCTCTCTATCGAGTGAGCTGCATTGATCGTGGAAGCAGTGAGCGCCTCAGCCGGAGTCATCTTCATCTGCAGAATCGCAATCGCCATCATCACTTGCATTGACTCACAGATGTTGGCTGCGCTCACGTCCGTGGCTAAAGCAACAGGCAACCCCCTTTCAATGATTTCTCTAGCCTTTGCATAGGTTTTCAAGTAGCAGAATGGGCTAGTTGGTAGGAGCACTCCAATAGTGCCCTTCACTTTCAGAGCATCGATTTGTTCCATTGGAGTGAAAACAAGATGGTCAGCCGAAACCACTTCTAGCTCCGCCCCCAACTTGGCTCCTCCGCTGTGAGCAAGCCAGTCGGCGTGGGTCCTCAATCTCATGCCATGCTTTCTGCCGGCCTCTAGGATTCGCCTTGATTGTTCCACATTGAAATATCCTTTCTCACAGTAAACGTCGCAGTATCCCGCCAACTTTCTTCTGCCTATTTCAGGAATCCACTTATTCACGATTCCATTCGTCAACTCGTCGACTCTATTCTCATACTCGAACGGGATTCCCTGAGCGCAGAAAGTTGGAACCAAATCAATTGGATGAATCTTGTTTAAGGTTTTGATTATTTCAAGCTGTCTAATTTCGCCCTCAGAAGTCATTTCATATCCACTCTTCGCCTCTATCGTCGTGGTGCCATGGATGAGCATATTGTCAAGAATCTTCACGGTTTTGTTAACTAAAACTTCGGTGCTAGTTTCGCCTGTTTTCTTTAGCGTTGTGGGCATCCCTCCTCCTTTAGCCTTAATTTCTAAGTAGGGCACGCCCTCCACAGCCATAAGCTCAAGTTCATCTTCCCTAGAACCCGCGAAAATCAAGTGTACGTGAGGATCAATAAGCCCCGGAGTCACCAGTTTGCCATCAGCATCAACGATTTCAACTCTTCTCTCAAGCTTCTTTAATACTTCCTCAGTGGATCCAACAGCCACTATATTTCCATCTTCCACTGCCACGGCTCCTCCTCGGATAATGTCGAGACGATTCATTTCGTCTTTGACTTTGGGCTTGTCGCTTGAACCACGCAGGGTTACAAGTTCATTTGCGTTTACTATTGCGAAATCAGCTTTTATTGGCATGTTTTTTGGTTTTGTGCCTTACACGTCTATATATTTCTTTCTTTCCCATTCATGCACAGCTGTGTTGAAATCTCTCCACTCTTTAGTCTTGGCTTCTAGGAATTTTTCGTAAAACGCGTGCCCCAAGGCATCTTGAATGACTTTGTCCTTGGAGAGTTCTCTTAAGGCATCTCCCAAATTTTCTGGAAGAAGCTCTATACCTCTTTTGAGTCTTTCTTCAGCATCCATCTCGTAGATGTTCTCTTCTACGGGCTCTCTTGGCTCAATTTTTCTTCTCATCCCATCTAATCCCGCAGAGAGAATAGCAGCAAATGCAAGGTAGAAATTGCAGGATCCGTCAGTAGGTCTATACTCCAGCCTGGTTCTCATCTCCTTGCCCGGAGGGACTCTAACAAGAACTGATCGATTATACCTCGCCCACGAAATGTAAACGGGCGCTTCCCAGCCAGGCACAAGCCTCTTGTATGAGTTAACTGAAGGGTTGGTTATGGCAGCCAATGCTTTTGCATGAGTCAAAATTCCAGCTATAAAGCTTAACCCTATTTTGCTCAGACCGTAGCTTCCTTTTGGATCATAGAATAGGTTCTTGCCTTTCTTTTCGTCTATGAGGCTAACGTGGGTGTGTAATCCACATCCGTATTGACCTTGAAAAGGTTTTGGCATGAAGGAGGCGATAAGCCCTTTTTTTGCAGCAGTTTGTTTCAGGAGAAATTTAATCAGGTAGATGGTATCAGCCATTGTTAGGGCATCTGAGTAGGCTAAGTTGAATTCGTACTTTCCATGGGGCACTTCATGATGGTGTTTCTCAACAGTAATGCCCATGTTCTTAAGGTCTTCCGTGACTTCAAGTCTAAGATCGGCTCCAAGATCTGCAGGAGGCGTAGCCAAATATTCTCCTTCATCAAGCAGCTGGATGCCATTCTCACTCTTCTTGAACAGGAAAAACTCTATTTCAGAACAAGCACAGTATTTTACGGAAGCTCCCAAACTCTTCTTAACATCGATTAGAACCTTCTTGAGGGCAAATCTAGGGTCGAGTGCAAATTGTTTATCAGATTCAGGCTCGTAAATGTCGCAGATTACTCTCGCCACTCTGTGAGGGAAGGAATTTGGCGGTAGCACGGTAAACGTGTCCACGTCTGGAACTAATTTTAGGTCACTTTTGCTTATGTCAACCATACCAAAAGATGACCCGTCAGTGTGAACGCCCTCTTCAGCTACCTTGGAAAACAGCTGGGAAGGTACCCAAAGAGAATGCAAGATGCCGGATATGTCTGCGAACTGTAGCGCTATCTCCTTGACATTTTCTTTCTCAATCAGTTTTGCGACTTCTGATGCTCTCATTTTCGTTCGGGCGCAAATATTGATAAGCGTGCTATAAATGTCTTAAGGAAAAGTGATCAAACTCAAGGAATGAGTGATGATGGCAGAGTTCATTGTCAACGGGGTTCCAATTGAGGATACTTTCTGTGAAACCTTTACTGTGCGGATAGCTAGAATCCTTGTTACATCGGTGAACAGAAAATGGGCGTTGGAGGCCGCATTAGAAGCCAAGGGTCTTGGCAGATCAGCTGCGATACCTCCTTCAGAAGCATCAATGGAGTCTGAGGCTAAACCTAAGGAGACTCCTGACGGGAGACCAGGCTTCACAATTCAAGTTATCGACAGAAAGCTTGAGCAGCTGCAGCATTGGCTCATGGTTAGAATAAGAAAAGGAATCATCCCGTACCCCAAGACCAATGTCTTTGATGCCCTGCCACGAGAAATGGCTGAAGAATCCGTGGACGCTAAAGGCACAATGATACAAACTTTTGGAGACGGGTTTGAAGAGGAAACCGAAGCGTTCGGCAGAATGGTTTTCAAAATACCTAGGATGGACGGGTGGTTTTTCGTGGAGCGGAAATTTGGCGTTGCTAGAGGCGTGGCTGGCGGCATGTTCTTGATTTTGGCTGAGTCTGATGAGTCGGCGTTGAAGGCAGCTGAACGAGCGCTGGAGGCTATACAAACTGTCCCGTATGTGGTTGGAAAATTCGCGTCTTCAGGAACTAAAGTTGGAGGAAAAAGATACAAGTATGCTGTAGCCACAACAAACGATGCATACTGCCCCACCCTGACGCCAAACAATGGGTCAAGACTTCCAGAAAACGTTAGATGCGTTTACGAAGTCATAGCGAGTGGACTTAGGCTTGAAGATGTTAGAAGTGCGATGAAGACTGGTATCGACAACGCCACGACAGTTCATGGCGTGTTAAAGATAACTGCCACGAATTATGGTGGCACATTGGGCAAAGGGAGAATTTTCCTTGGCAGCCTTTTTAAATCTTGAAAATTGAATGAGAAACGTAGGACTTATTCTCTTCAAGAGGAAACCAAAAAGGGAAAAGACGGGTTTTCCAAATGCGCGCGGAGGATAAATTTCTTGAGAAAATTTCACTTCGCTTGTCTCGGTGGTGAGTTGCCGACATGAGAATCCGCCTCAATTTGCTGTCCAAATCCGTTTTAGGCTCAAATTATGGATAACGGCTAGCTCGCCAGCGCGCAAAATTATTTATACTAATTTAGCTTATAAGCACCAACTCAAAGGTGAAAAAATGAAAAAGCCAATTGTGATGCTTTTGGTTTTCGTCTTGATTTCAGCGATTTCGATGGCAATGATAAGTCCTGCAAGAGCAGCCTTTAACCTTGGGGATTGGCGTCCGCCTTATGTTTCCAAAGACTCTATAGTGATTTATGAAGACGGCACAACTGCCTCATCTATTGTGGGTCTTAGCAACGATGTACATCCAGTGATCACGATGAATGTTTCCAAGATAATATTCGAGTTTTACCAAATAGGGAAAAACAAAACTTTGGACCTCTCGGCAAATCCTTATCAATTACAGCACGACCAACAAGGAATTTTCACAGTAAGTTTCACAGCTGATGGGACAGAATTCTATTCTGGAATCCAATTCGACTATAACCTCATCATTGAATGGGTCAACGCTACAACTGGACCAAAAAAGGTTGTAGGCTCTTGGGAATACCCTAGGTGGTGGACTGGCATGCCGGCGTTTGAAGTTTACCCTGTTGCTCGAGTCGATGCTGATGATAGCGTTGAGAAATACTACTCCTACTACGATTACTACTGGTGGTATAGTTGGCAAAGTATCCTTGCTCAGCAGAAATCAACCCAAGCCGTGATAGAAAAAGACCTAGGAGACACGTACTACGACCGCGGAGACTACGCCTCGGCGCTGACAAAATACGATCTAGCCAACACCTTATGGGAAGAAGCCCTTGCAGCTGAAAAAGACTGGCGGAGCAAGGATGAAACAGCTGACTTGAATCAAAGCTTGACATTGTCAGAGGCGCAGTTGACAACCGCAAAGGCAAGTATGAAAGAGGCAGATGCGGCGGTGATAGAGGCGAACGCAGCAATGATGACGGCTAACGCTACCAAAATTCAAGCAGATGCAGCATTAGTAAACGCCTACGGATGGTACTTCATTGGCATCGGCTTCGCTATCGGCTGGACGCTAATGGGCATAGGGGTCATAATCTACTCTTGGAGAAGGCCCAAGCCACCAGTATAACCTGCTTTCAGACACCCCTCAGACACCCCTCATTTTTTCTTTTTCTAGATTTATTGAAGCGTCGTCATGAAAAACTCTTTAACTTTCCTAGCTGAATTGTTGCAGAATGGAGAACAAGTTCGTGCCACAGTCGGGTTTCAACTGGGAATTCGAAATTCCAACGTGGGAACACATCTATGAATTGCTCTTAGACTTAGCCAGCCAAATTCGCAGGGTTGGATTCAAGCCAGACATCATCGTGGGCGTCGCTCGTGGCGGTTGGCCTCCCGCTCGAATCATGTCTGACCTGCTTGAGAACCCTGAAGTGGCTAACGTGAAGGCAGAATTCTATCTAGGCGTGGCTGAAACCAAAGGTGAGCCGGTTATTACTCAGCCTGTCTCCGTGCCCGTAAGAAACAAGAAGGTTCTGATTGTTGACGACGTGGCTGACACTGGCAAGAGCCTAGCACTTGTGAAGGAGCATTTGAAGGAGCAAGGCGCCGCCGACGTAAGAATAGCAACCATTTATTACAAGCCTTGGAGCATTGTTATCCCTGACTGGTTCGAACGCAAGACAAGCCACTGGGTCATTTTTCCTTGGGAACGCAAAGAAACCGTGAGACGTATATTAGGAAAATGTGAGAAACAAGGAGTGTCCCCTGAACAGGCTAAGGAAAGACTAGTGCAGTATGGACTCGACCGTAAACTCGTCGAGAGATTCATCAATGAAATCGCCGAGGGAAAGGCGTGAACATCTGGCTTGAAGGCTTCAATCAGCATTTAACAATTGCGGGCTTTAGAGATGTCAAAATTAAAGACGTGGAAAAGTTTTTCCAGGATTTAAAAGACAAAACCAACAGTATCTGCGTGCAGTTTTTCGACGCTTCGCTCACAGCTGGCTCGGAACATTTGCGCTTTGCTGCTCTAAATGCGCTAAACGCGTTTGAGAACAAGATTAACATTTCAAGCAGCCTAGCCATGGAAACCTTGCTCTACGCTTCGGCTCAACGCCAGATTAAGGAGGCTGTGAGGTTGTTGGGAATCAAACCCAGCACAAGTCGTGTTGCTGTCCTAGTGTTGAGTGAGAATCGTAAAGAAGCTTCTGCAGTTTTGAAAGTTGTTTCCAAACTGCTTGGAGGCAGACGAGACGACTCTGTGGTTGATTTGACAGATGACAAGGTGGCTGATTTGAAGAGGCTTTTCAGAATCTCCAATGTGGAATTAGAGGCGAAATCAGAGCGTAAAGGCGCTGAGAAGCAAGCCTTAGCAGACCTAGTAATTGAACACATGGCGTTGCTGGTTACTCAACGTTGAATGGTCTGCATTACATTTTTTCTTTAGCTATCGAGATGATTTCTTCAGCCTTTACAATAGATACGCCTGTGAGTCCGCCTACAACTTCGATGAGGACTATTTTGTCTGGGTTGCTTAAATCTACTCGGCGCTGTATATTGGCTGCGGCGGACTCGATTATATCTCTTGTCGGAGTTGAGGTAAATCGCTTCTCAACTGTAACTCTGAAGGTTTCGTTTTCACCTATCCTAGAGCCTAATTCCGTAACGGCTCGTTCTATTTCGCCTAGGTCTGTGCGCACGACTTTTTCCACTGGGATAACTCTGAGTGTGTAACGAAACTCGTAAGGTCTCTCTTTCAGGATTGCACGAAACTTTTCAATAACGTCAAACGGGTTGAAAGCGGTTCTGGCTGCTATTAGACCGGTAATCCCTGTTTTGTCAACTTTGGCAGCTGAGTCGCCTACCTCTCCAAGTAGGTACCAGATTTCTGAACACGCGTCCTCTTCGTTACCACGAGCTGTTGTAACAAGCAGGTTAAAGTCCTTTAGGACCATGGTCAGCACACTCAAAAAGGCTTCAGTTTTGCGCTACACCAAACTGCTTATCCTATTCGAGATTTAGATTTTTCTGAGAACCGCTAAGAAAAAGGATAAAGCACTAAGGATATATGGGTTTAAAGTTAGAAAAGCAAGCGAGGTGAATAAGGGTTGATTGACTGGACGACAAAAGAGTTGTTGATTCTGGCATTTGACCACCGCGCATCATTCATCGAGAAAATGTTCGGGATTAAAAATCGTCAACCAACCTCGGAGGAGAAAAATCAAATCGCGGACTATAAAAGAATGATTTTTGAAGGGTTCAAAAGAGCTTTGAGGAGAGGAATTTCAAAAGAAATCGCTGGTTTGTTGGTTGACGAGGAGTTTGGAGCAGAAATTCTAAGAGAGGCCAAGAAAAGCGGCTTGACTTTTGCAATGCCTATGGAGAAGTCTGGCCAGGATGAGTTTGACTTTGAATATGGCGGGGACTATCCAATGCATGTTGATGAATTTGACCCAACTCTTGTCAAGGTTCTCGTGCGGTACAATCCCGAGGGCGACATGATGATGAATAAGAGGCAACTTCAGAGGCTTAGGAGCCTTAGTGACTATCTTCAATCTATACGGAAGCCATTTTTATTCGAGCTTCTTGTGCCTCCTACTGAAAGGCAGCTGTCAAAGTCTGGAGGGTCAAAAGAAACATACGACAGAGAGATACGTCCCAAACTGATGGTTGAGGCTATGAGGGAGATTCAAGATGCCGAAGTGGAGCCCAGTATCTGGAAGCTGGAGGGAGTGGAGAAGTCGTCAGACGCGAAGGCTGTGGTCAAACAGGCGCAGAGAGATGGGCGGAAGGCAGCCGTTATAACCTTGGGAAGAGGCGAGGGCAAGGAGCAGGTGCAGAAGTGGCTCAAAGTGGGAGCGAGAATACAGGGCATTATAGGATTCGCTGTTGGGCGAACCATCTTCTGGGAACCGCTGGCAGAGCACAAAGCGGGAAAAATCAAGAAAGACGCAGCAATCGAAAAGATTGCTCAAAACTATACAGAGTTTTCAGATCTGTGGCTGAATGAGAAAAAAAAGGTAGGCTGAAGTTGGTTTCGTTAAGAGCTTTAGCTCCATCACTGACCAGAATCACAATAGCGGCTGCTGTGGGCGCTGCTCTTCACATCGGCAAGGGCAATCCAGACATAGTTGACCAGACTGCTGTAGACTTTTCTCGGACAGTGCTAAACCAGACGGAAATCGACGGTGAAGTAATCAACTGTGAAGGACCAAAAGACGACGCTCCAGCCTTCAGTCGCAAAGAGAAGGTTGGCACGGGCAGCGGCCCAAAGGTTGAGTTCGTGATGGACCCTGTTGATGGCACAACTGCCACTTCAAAGGGAAGAAAAGACGCCATCTCAGCCTTGGCTTGTGCTCCAAGTGGTTGTCTCCAAGTACTTCCAGACGATGGATACTACTTTAAGGTGGCAACTGACCATCTGTCAAGGGGAAAGATTTCTCTAGACATGTCTATTGAAGAAATTGTGCAAACTGTGGCTTCTCGAAAGAGGATGCTGCTTGAAAACTTTACGGTGATCATGCTGGAGCGAGACAGACACCAGGACATACTAACGAGACTGAGGAAATTGGGCGTGAGAATTATCTTAATTCCTGATGGTGACATTGCGGCCTCCGTCGTCACTTGCATTCCAAACTCGGGCATCGACCTACTCTTAGGTGCTGGGGCGGGTCCTGAAGCAACGATAGCTGCAACCGCCGTCAGATGCCTCAGAGGAACAATGTTGGTCAAGGTTTGGAGAGACAGGAAAGACGATTCGAATCGACTTGAAAGGCTGAAGGTTGAAGGCGTTGACGTTGAAAAGACCTACACTGAAGAAGTGTTGGCAAAAGGCAATCAGCTGGTTTTCGCCGCGTCTGGCATAACAAAGGGAGAACTGCTCGATGGAGTTCGCTTCATTCCTGATGGAGCAATAGTGAACTCTATCTGCACAAGACTGCCCAGCGGGACCTTCGAAAAATCAGAAACAATGCTACGGTTCAGAGGGCACCCCATATACAAACATTTCATCGGGAAACAGACTAACCCCGTCTAGCTAAGAGTATACCTATCATAAAAGATAATGTTATATTCCCGCTTGTGGTTAGCCTTTTTCTCAACAAAACCTGAAGGGAACAAATCAGTGACATTAACCGACGACATTCTTAGGTTGAAGAAAAAGAAGAAAGCCGTCATTTTGGCGCACAATTACCAGCGACCCGAAATCCAAGACATAGCCGACTACGTGGGCGACAGCATAGAACTGTCACGCCGAGCAATGGAGGAAAAAGACGCGAAAATAATCTTGTCCTCAACGGTTGACTTCATGGCTGAAAACGCTGCCATACTCAACCCTGAAAAGAAAGTCCTATTGCCTTGTGAGGGCGCAAGATGCCCGATGGCGCAAATGTTAACCGTAGATGAGATCCGACGTTGGAAACGCAAGTATCCAAAACTTCCCGTGGTACTCTACGTTAACACTCTAGCCGAAGTCAAAGCTGAATGTGATGTCTGCTGCACCTCGGCAAACGCCGTAGAAGTCATTAAGGCAATTGCATCTGACACTCTGCTGTTTGGACCCGACAGATTTCTGTCCTTATACGTGCAAAAACACACGAACAAGAAGATCATCCCCATCCCTGAAAGAGGCTTCTGTCCAACACACGTGTTATTTCAAAGAGGCGATGTCCAGCTGCTAAAGAAGGAGCATCTAGACGCCATAGTCATAGTTCATCCAGAATGCGCTCCTGAAGTTCAAGAAATGGCCGACTACATTGGAAGCACTTCGCAAATGTGCCGCCTTGCCAGACAGTTGCCCGCAAAAAAATTCATTATAGGCACCGAAAGCGGACTCATTCATCGCCTAAGTAAGGAAAATCCAGCAAAAGAATTCTTTTTAGCCTACGACGGCGCCGTCTGCCCCAACATGAAACTCAACACGCTAGAACGCGTATACCTCGCCCTCAAGGAAGAAATCCATCCAGTTACCGTCCCAAAGGCAGTCATGAAGAAAGCACGAAGAGCCTTAGAAAACATGTTCTCCTTGGTCTGAGCTAGGCTGAACCCAAATTGAAACGAGACGGAAAAGTCATCCACGTAAACAATTGGGAAGAATTCAAAACACTAGCGTTTAGTCTTCATCCAGACAGCATTTCTTACACAATTCAAAGAGCCCCATTGTCAAAACCTCCAGTCGGCTTAAGAATAGTATTTGCAGCCCAAGATGCCCAGTATGTTTTTCTCGATTTCGCAAGAGGCGAAACCCTGCAAAGAACCAACATTACCGTGCGCCGCAATGAGAAGGGAGAAGCCTACGTAAGCGAGGAAGAAATCAGAAAATTCATCAAAACCCAGCTCAAAAGGACCGACCTGCCCATCTACTCATTCGAAGTCTTAGGCTACTAATACCCCTCCGATGAAAGAGTCAACTAAAAACCCACCAGGAACCAACATGAAACCACACAATAAATCACGCTAACCAACATAAACAGTCACATTCAGCAACATAGAAAGTCACCTAAACCCAACTCAAACACAGCCCAAAATACAAACCAAACAAAAAACAAAACCCAAAACACAGACAGAACCGCAACACCCAAATCCAAAAAAATTTTTCAGCGCTCATACTAGATAGACGGGAAACAACCTCTAACACCAAAACATCGGGAAAACAAGCCTTATAGGAAACCGAATGCCTTTCATCAAATTCAGGAAGTGGACCATCCAATGTGCGAGTTTAAAGTGATGAAAAAAGGAGAAGTCGTGTTCAAAGACGCAGTCTACGCCAAGGACAACGGCAACAACGTAACAGTCCGAGACGTGCTGGGAGTCTCCAAAACCTTCGAAAACAGCAGAATAGCCGAAGTAGACGTGCACACAGAACGCCTCCTCCTTGTGCCAGTCGAAAAGTGAAAAAACAGCCATAACCTAGGCGCCGAAAACATGAAAATCGCAGTGTCAGGCAAAGGCGGAGTCGGCAAAACCCTCATCGCTGGCGTCCTAGCTGAATTTCTAGCCAAGAAAGGCTTCACCGTCCTTGCCATTGACGCTGACGCAACTCCAAACCTTGCCTTAACCTTAGGAATTCCACACGAAGAAGCAATCAAAATCGTGCCCATCTCAGAAAACACCGCACTAATAGAGTCCAAAACTCAAACAAACATGCCAGGAGTTTACAATCTCTCGTTCACAGTTGAGGACATAATCGAGCGGTTCAGCGTGAAAACGCCCTACAACGTCAACCTGCTCGTGATGGGAACCGTTAGGTCGGCGGGCGCAGGCTGCATGTGCCCGGCTAATACTGTCATTCGAGCGTTGCTGCATCACTTGCTCGTCAAACGGAAGGAGGCGGTGATAACAGACATGGAAGCAGGCGTAGAACACATGGGTAGAGGAACAGCCGAGCACGTGGAAACCATGCTAATCGTAACCGATTCAAGCCTGAAATCCATGGAAACAGCCAAGAAATTGCACGGTTTAGCCAAACAAATGGGCATCGGAGAATCATGCATTGTAGGAAACAAGGTGGCGAGTCGGCATGAGGGCGAACTCATTGAGCAATTCGCCAAAAAAAAACGGAATCCCACTGTTAGGGCTGGTTCCCTTCGACGAAAAGATTTTGGAGGCTGATAGGCTGGGGGAAACACCCTTTAAACACGCCAGCCAATCCATTGGGGTGATAGCCATTCAAGAGATAGGAGAAAAACTGTTAGAAAAAAGTAAAAACCATTAAGATTCTGGCAACATTTTTTTGTGAAAGCCTTCTCGCAGCGCGGATCTGACTATGTCTCTTATGCATTCGCCTCGGCTAGAATAGACGCCGGCTTTGATCAGTTCGTCAATTATCTGGACGCATCGTATTGGGAGACGGATTGTAAATGCAATTGACCGTTCCTTCGTTCTGTAACTCATTTCGCACCACTTTGAAACTGAAATGTGTCAAAAAGGTTATAAAAATTTCCGTGTCGAAACTCTTCTAGGTTTTCAAGGTGACAAATCTTAGACAAGACGTTTTTAGGATGAATAGAAGGCAGTTGCTGTTTGCAGCCCTTATGGGTTCCTTGGCGCTTGCCGTCAGAAACGCGGGACTCTACGTTCTATTGTATCCGCCCTTCAGGTTTGATCCACGTTGGGTCTTCAGTCTTCTAGCCGCCTGCTGGACGGGTCCGGCTGGAGGCTTAATCGCTGGTTCGTTGGCAGCGATGAAACTGCCTTATCCACTTATTGATTTGGCTGCTATTCCCGTGCACTTTTTTGTCGCAGTGGTCGCTAGATGGCTGATTTACCGTAAGAGGAACAGTCTTTATGCCTGCTTTCTCTGGCCATTACTAGGAGTTCCTTTATACTGGTTGACGACACTTCTTGTCACACCGGCTGTAGCAACAATAACTCTAGTTCCGGTTTTGGTTTTCATCGGCTTATCAAGTGCCTTACTCGCATTTGCAGTTGGGTTAGCCGTTGAAAAAAGGGCTAAAAATCTGCTCAGTTTCCTTGGTTCTTAGAATGCTTTGAACCACAATAGATATCTTAGTCAAAGCGATTTTTAAGTTTCCACTTAACCAGCGGTTCTTGGAATAGAGAGAGTAGAGTGGAATGAGCGAAAAAGACACTATTAAGAGCATCTTAGAGAATTATAAGACCGTGGTGATTGTGGGGTTATCTAAAGACCCCGCCAAAGACAGTTTCCAAGTAGGTCAGTTTCTTCAATCTAAGGGTTATCGCATAGTTCCGGTTAATCCCTCCGCCGACCAAATCTTGGGTGAAGAATGCTACAAATCACTGCTTGAAATACCCGAAGACATGCATAAAACAATTGACATTGTAGATATTTTTAGGCCGTCTGCAGATGTGCTGCCTATTGTGGACCAAGCTATTGAACTGAAGAGAAAATTCGGGAAGCCAAATGTGGTTTGGATGCAGTTGGGGATAGTCAACGACGAGGCTGCGAGAAAAGCCGAAGACGCAGGCATCACTGTCGTTATGGACAGATGTATTAGGATTGAACGAGGAAAGCTTGATAAAGAAGATGACGTTGAGCTTGAGCAAATTCGAGCAAGAAAGAAGAAGGAGTTGATGATTAAGACGAAGAGAAACGATGAGAGCGTTGGGGCTGGTCCCATCACGCTTGACGACGCTCATTTCGATGAAGCCGTTCAGAAATATCCTCTAATGCTCATCGACTGCTGGGCCGTGTGGTGTGGTCCGTGCAGAATGATTGAGGGGGTGATTGATGAATTGGCTCGAGACTACGAAGAGCGCTTGGTTGTGGGCAAGCTGAACGTTGACGAGAATCCAGAGACTGCGATGCGGTTTGGCATAATGAGCATCCCAACCGTGCTTATCATGAAAAACGGAGAAGAGGTTGATAGAATAATAGGCGCGGTGCCCAAGCATTTCATTGAAGAGAAACTGAAGAAACACCTCTAAAACGTTCTAACTTAAATAGCTTCATGGGCATAATTAGTGAAATATTGCATGGGTGTGGATTGCGTGGACGTGTCTCTGCGCAGATTGATTGGTTCACTCGTGCTTCTTCTTGGAATAACATTTCTAACAGTTGGACTCTACACTGGGCAACTTAACACCGTAATAGAAATTGTTAGGAGAATCCTCGAGGCATCAGTGGCGGGCGCACCATAAGTTCCATAGAGAGGGATGTTTATGGGAAGTAAGAAGTCAAGTTGCACACACCCAGAAAAGAAGCCAAAAAGCGGGGAATGTTCTCCCGAACAGATAGCTGAATGTCATCCAAGAGCAAAGACCCATAGATGTGTTGAGTAAACACTTACTGAAGAGGGAACGTTGATACCAGACAAAGAAAAGCTCCATATCTTTTCTGCTGGCGCAGTCGCTCCACCTATCAAGAAATGTGCTGAACATTACAAGGCGAAATTCGGAACGGAATTTGAGTTTAGAGTGGGAAAGGCTGAAATTCTTATCGAAGAGATAGCTGAATCTAAGAAAGGCGACTTGCTAACTTGTGGTTCGGAATACATACTTGATGATGCACAGCTGAAAGGATTAGTCCTTAAAGAAACAAGAAAGAGTCTAGGATTCAGAAGGTCTGCTATTCTAGTGCAGGCTGGAAACCCGAAGAAGATTAAGTCAATATCTGACTTGACAAAAGAGGGAATTAAAATCGGAATTTCTGTAAGCGGTTGTCTGTTGGGAGTTTGGGATGATATCGCAAGCAAGTCTGGACTTACCGATAGAATAAGAAGGAATATTACGGATTATGCAGATGGATGCGGAGAAGTGATGTCCTTGATTAACCAGAAAAAAGTTGACGCCATATTCGGATGGGATGCATTTAAGAAACTCTGGATGAAAACTATGGACGTTGTGGAGCTACCTAAAGACCTTGAAGTCTATAGGAGCACAGCCATCGGCATAATAGCTTTCTCCAAACACAAGGAATTAGCAAGAAAATTCATCGACTTTCTTGTTTCGGAAAGAGGCAAGAAAATCTATAAAGAATACGGATGGTATCACACAAACTAGAGGTCTCTTGTACCAGTTCCCATAAACCAGTTTTGGATTCTGTTTCACTTAGTTCGTGTTGGTTGCTACAACTTTCAATTACAGACAACCTTCAGAAGCCAGAAAGAAGAAGGCGCTAAGGCAGTTTCACCTTCTTCTTCCAAAAATTTTTCACCGCCCCACCTGCACAGCCAAGCGTGATGATGATGGCACCATAGCGCATGTCCACTTCATCACGCACACAGCCACAGCCCCCAACCCCAACAACATAACATACCAAGACCACACATTTGATCCAAATAGGTCTTTTACCCAAGCTACAGACTCGAAAACCCACTCGCCTACGTTATTCATTGACATTGGGAAAGACCGAAGAGAGACAGCCGCATCTCTAGTTGCTTCGCGTCGTCCGTCCAGTGTTTCTTACCGTGTACTCTCGACTTGCCTCTTGCCTTTCAACTGAACCCTTTATTTCTGCTGCTGGCTCTTAGGTTTGGGTATGACCGCCTCGTACATTTCGTCTTCAGCAAGCTTGCCTTGGGCAATTAACTGTTTGAGTTTAATGAAGTCTATTGTGTCCTTGCCTGTAATTTTTCTAACGTTGAAGGCTTGGAATCCGATGAAAGCCTCGTAGTTCATGTTTGCTGCCAGCCAGTGTCGGTTGTAGTTCTTGGCTTGGTCCCAGAAGAACTTCTTTTTGGCTCGAACGCTGTCAATTGCCTTTATGAGACAACCAGGGAAGAGATTCGCAAACAGCCAGACTATCTTGTTCACTTCTTTGTCTAAGAGTTCTAAGCTGATCTTGTTTTGTTCTCTGGCCTGTCTAATGTAAGCATTGGCTTTCTCAAGTTCCTCTCCTGTCTTGAATTCGCCATAAACGATTTCGCCGTCGTCCACGTACTTGTCAATAACAACAGACGGGTTGCGAATCCATCTTCCTCCATCGTTGATGACTGGAACCGCCTTGTTTATCAAGCCGAGTCTTTTCATTCTATAGGCACTCCACATTTCACATGAGATGCAGTTCCACAAGGCATCTTCCATGCTCAAGTACCACGGCAGAAAATCAGACGACCCACCGTCTGGAGAGGAACCGTGCCTTGGGCCAGCCTGCCCGAAAATGGCAAGGTCAGAGGCAATGGACACGTCGCATGCCATCCCGATTTCCTGACCACCAGCAACTCGCATTCCGTTCACTCGGTTTATCACGGGTTTTTTGCACATGAGTATGGAGTCGACCATGTGATTGAACAGCTCCATGTATTCCCCGTACTCGTTTGGTCTTTTGCTGTAGTACTCAGCGTATTCCTTAGTGTTTCCTCCGGTACAGAATGCGTTGCTACCTTCTCCCGTGAATATGACTGCCACGACGCCTCGGTCTAGTGAGGCGTTTTCAAAGCCTGCTATGACGCCTTTCACCATCTCTGTTGTGTAAGAGTTGTATTGTTGGGGGTTGTTTAGAACAATCCAGGACACAAACAGGTCGTCGATTGGCTTTCCCTGAGTATCCGTTAAAGGTCGTTTCTCGTACATGACCCCTGGGGCTTGTCTACTCCAGTGCATGTCGCTATGCAACGAGTGGTTTTTAAGTTCATGGTCTCTCGGTAACCAATTTAATCCCATAGTCCATTTCACCCTTTGTTCACATTGTTGTTGAGAATTTAGGCTTATAGCGTTTGATGCTCTTATATGAATTTCTTCTTAATGGAGAAGTTTTTGTTTTCAGGAATAACGCACTATTCTGTTTCACTCTTTAGCGGATAACATAACAAGATGCAATGAGCCCATTTCATTTTTAATTCCTTAAACCACTTCTGAACGACTTCTTTCTGGCCTGTGTACTTAATTTTCATCAGGTTTTCTCTATTTTAGGGTTCTCTTTCCCTAGTTGTTCTAATTTTCTGCACTGCAAAATCGGGTGCATCCAAGAGCACGCTTCAATAGTTTAGACTTCTTTTCTTTCTGGTTCTTTTACCATTTTAATCAGCAATAGTGCTGCTCCTAACTCGGCAATTGCAAAGACATAGAAGGGAACAGCGGGACCAACAACCTGATACGTGAAACCACCGGCAAACCCCCCCAGCGCAGTTGAAACGGCGTTGCTCATATCCCAAAGCGCGGTTATTCTCCCTCGCACAGACCTGGGTGTAACGTCAGCTTGAAGCGCCTCATACGCCGGCGCATAATATATCCCAGCTGCTACGAGCAAGAGAGCAGCAACCACAACTTGAATGAGCGAACTCGAAAAAGTGAAAAGTATGATTGCTGGAGCTGCTGTCAGCAACGAGATTATCATTATTTTCCTTTTTCCGAACCTGTCACTGAGCCAGCCTCCTGGAATCTTCAAAGAGCTAGCAACAAGCAGCTGCAGGCTAACAACAATGCCCCATTCTAATGCTGTAAGCCCGACCACTCCAGAGGCAAACAAAACGTAGTTTCGTGCAACGGCGCTGTTTGCAAACATCACCAAAGCATACGAAGCAATCAAACCCTTAATGTCTCTAGGGAGAGTATGTGCGGAGAGCTTGGTGAAGCCGAAAAAGGCATTTCGTAATGGGAAATCGGGTTTGTCAACTCTTGGATGCATCGT
>Ga0315309_1000114_pt1 | contig 46582 bp, 46 predicted proteins | sample TDP4_MG_FD_203080 | JGI IMG/M metagenome (GOLD analysis project Ga0315309, IMG submission 203080) | Freshwater sediment microbial communities from Lake Towuti, South Sulawesi, Indonesia - TDP4 | ecosystem: Environmental > Aquatic > Freshwater > Lake > Sediment | place: Indonesia: South Sulawesi... | reverse complement strand
CGATAGTTATTTGTTAACATAACTAATCTCAAGTTCAACGAATCGGGAGCGCCTTCCTTTTTCAATGCGGGAGGTAATTTAACAAGACCAGTAGAGTCAAGAAAAACTTCTGTGAATCCGAGAATGTTCTGATAGAAACTCAGAGATTTCTCCATATCGTTAACGCCTATGCTGATATGGTTTACTCCCTCAATTCCAGAACCTCCTAGAAAATCTTTGCATTTGACCCATTCAACTAACTCGACAAGGCTACCATCAGGGTCTCGAATGTAAGCGTATATAACTTCCTTATTGTCAAAAACTTCATGTTGTGGTGGAAGTACAACTTTAATCCCTTTTTCCTTCACCTGCGCTAACACTTTTTCCATATTGATAACGTTTACAGCAACCTCCGAGATCCCAATGTCGCTCCATATATAATCCACGTTGAGAGGGCTAGCTTTAGAGGGAGGGAGAAACTGAATGAGTTTGATCATCCCTTGGCCAAGTGGTCCTGCTCTTTCGCTTTTCAATAATACAATTCTCGCCTTTACACCTGATTTACCCACCACCCAGTCCATTCCTGTGAGTGCGCCAGAATAATCGAACATCACTTCTGTGAATCCGAGAATGTTCTGATAGAAACTCAGAGATTTCTCCATATCGTTAACGCCTATGCTGATATGGTCTACTCCTTTAATCATGTTTTCACATCTTTTTGCATCTACGTATTCAATATTTTCCTTAAAAAATATTCTCTAGAGAAATGAAATCTTAGCCTTTTAGGCTTTTATTGGTAGAGTTCGCCTCTGCTTTATGGCATGTGAAGGAATGTATCATTTTCTCAAATGTCTCACTATGTTCGGTAGTTTTTTCAGGTGCTATTTCTCCATATAACACGAAGTATCGTCTTGAAGGATTACAATAGAGATGTAGGCAACGAACTTCCGTTTCATATGTTTTTGCCTTCGTAAATGGCAAAAGGTTAGGTCTGGATAAAATCACTTTGACGTGAGAGAAGATTGCTTCATGTGCGCTTACTTCGATTATTTTTCTTTGAACTAACTCAATTTCTTTAACCCATTGGTTCTTTTTTATTCTTTGGATGGAGTCATTTGCATGTTTTTCGAGGGAGGAATATCTTTTCTTTGCCTTCACAAGCGGCCCCCAACTTAAGAAAATATTCACCTTTTCAGGGGATTTGAATACGACATCTCCCTCGTTTCGATCCGACTTTGGATTAAATTCTATTTTGCAAGTAATTGGGTAGACCGTGCAAAATCCATAGGTGCAGAAAGGCTCATATTGTGACATATTATTAAATACACTTTACCAGCTTTTAATGTTTGGTTTATTTTAAAGCAATAAAAAAGAAACAATTTAAATGGGTTTCCGCATTCAACATGAGTTCGTAGGTGATGCGAATTTGAAACGTCAAAAAAGGGAAACGTCCATACCAGCACATGCCCACTGCTTGATTTGTGGCGTGACTATATCTGAAAACGAAACATTTTGCAGTAATGAATGCAGAGATAAATACGAAAAAATGATGAGGGGACAAAAATATTCACGTTTAATAGCTTTCCTTCCCATAATCGTTGTTACAATTTTCCTCATATTGCTATTTTTTCTCAAAGGCACATGACTGGAGGAAATATTGTTGCCGAACGGCTATGCCGGAAAGATCCTTAGGATTGATCTCAGCGACGAAAAGATAAGTAAAGAACCCTTGAACATGGAACTGGCAAGGAAGTTCATAGGAGGTAAAGGCCTTTTTGGCAAAATATTGTTCGACGAGTTAACGCCTAGAATAGACCCTTTAAGCCCTGAGAACATGCTAATATTTGCTACAGGTCCGTTGACTGGAACATTGGCGCCTTCAAACAGGGCAGTTGTCATAACCAAATCGCCATTAACCGGAACCTTTTTAGATTCATATTTCGGAGGTGTCTTCAGTCAGGAACTCAAATTTGCAGGTTATGACGCCATCATAGTTCAGGGAAAGGCTAAGGATCTTTTTTACCTTTGGATTGATGATGATAATGTTGAGCTTCGAAGCGCCAAAAATCTTAAAGGTATGGAGACAAGTAGGACGAATTCTCGGATTAAGGACGAGATTGAGGACAACACGATCAAGATAGGCTGTATCGGTCCAGCAGGAGAGAGATTGGTTCGCTTTGCATGCATTGATTTTGACATACATAGACAGGCTGGAAGGGGCGGTGCAGGTGCTGTAATGGGTTCAAAAAACTTGAAAGCCGTTGCTGTTCGTGGGACCAAAGACATCGAAGTTGCAGATTTAGACGCTCATAAAGAAGCCGTTAAGGAAGCTCATGTGGCCCTCAAAGATAATCCTTACACGTCTCTTGGAACATCTAGCTCAGTTAGCTTTGCAAATGATCAAGGTTTCTTTCCATGGAGAAATTTTCAAGACCAAACCTTCAAGGAAGCTGAGAAGTTATCAGGTGAAGCTCAGCGTGATAGGATTTGGATTAAACGTAGAGCTTGTTATGCTTGTCCAATTAGATGCATATATATTTCAATGCTTAAGAGGGGGGCCTTTTCGGGAGTTGTTGTAGATGCGATTGAGTACGAGAATGCTGGCATGCTTGGGGCGAGTTGCGATATTAGCGACACTGAGGCTGTCGCTTATTCAAATTATCTTTGCGACGAGTTAGGTCTAGACGCCATATCAGCCGGCAACATTGTAGGCTTTGTAATGGAGTGCTTTCAAAAAAATCTACTTAAGAAAGAGGCTGTCGGTTTCGAATTCAAATTTGGGGACTTTGGTGCCCAAATGGCGCTGATAAAAATGATAGCTATGAGAGAAGGTTTTGGGGACGTTTTAGCAGAAGGTGTGATGAGGGCGGCTCAACGTATTGGAAAAGGAGCAGAGAGCTTTGCGATACATATAAGAGGTTTAGAAACACCCGCTTGGCCGCCGCGAGGTAGTCCTGGAATGGGGTTGGCTCTAGCGACATCTGACAGGGGAGGCTGTCACCAGAGAGGATGGCCGATCGGCTACGAACTTGGAAGCCCCACGCCTTACGGAGAAACATTAGACAGACTTACTCTTTCAGGAAAGCCTAAAATTGTAAAGTGGGAACAGGATTTTCTTTCCGCGTTGTATTCACTGGTTGAATGCGAGTTTTCTAGGTCTATGCTGAACGCGAATCACTATTGTAAACTCCTAAATACAGTGACAGGTTTTGGTATAGAAGCCGATGAATATATGAAAATTGGTGAGCGGGTTTGGAATCTTGTCCGAGCGTTTAACGTCAGGGAAGGCTTCACGAGGGTTCAGGACACGCTTCCTCAACGGTTTATGATTGAGCCATTGCCGTCAGGTCCAGCAAAAGGACACGTTATCAGTTTGCAAGATCTAAACAAGATGCTGAACGAGTACTACGCCTTAAGAGGTTGGGATGAACGAGGTGTACCTACGCAGGATAAGCTGGCTCAGCTAGAATTAGAGGGCGTATTAAATCAAATTAGGATGGAAGGTTAAAAGTTTGAAATTGGTTTCGCACTCCGAAAACTGTACTGGCTGTAGAATATGTGAGGCTATTTGTTCGGCCGTAAAAGAAAACACCATTAATCCAAGGAAGGCTAGGATACATGTTGTTACTGCATATCCTGGAATTGTTGATAGTCCAGTTGCTTGTAGGCAATGTGATGAGCCCCCATGTGTTGACGTTTGTCCAGTAGGAGCTTTAAATGTAGACCAGAAAACTAAAGCAATACTGGTGGATGCCAACACTTGCATCGGTTGCGAACTCTGTGTAAACGCATGTCCCTACGGAGCCGTTACAATACACTTTTACAATAGGAAAAAAACAGCAAGAATTTGTGATCTGTGCCATGGAGATCCGTCTTGTGTAAAATGGTGCCCCTTTGCAGCAATTGAGCTTAAAACATAATGAACCTATGTTCTTATTTTAGAAGTGCACGGAAAGTACGAACCCAGAATCTAAATAGCACAATACCAAATTCATAAGTTATACAAGACGAAAACGAAAATTGAATTTATGAGTCTTCCGATTATATACACAGAAAGCAAGAAATATCATGCCTCAGGATATAAGAGAGCGAAAAACTCATGGAAATCATCACGGATTTCTATTTTTTCCTGCTTTCGGTGATTTTTATATCGTTATCTGGTGTCATGATGCCTGGGCCTGTGTTTGTCGTAACTGTTGCGAAGGGATATAAGAATAAACTTGCGGGAACTTTGATTGCCTTAGGACATGGAGTAGTGGAGTTTCCGCTAATATTTTTCATTTATTTTGGCTTTAAATGGCTTTTTGCTTCTAGCGCAGCTCAGAAGGTTACAAGCTTTGCAGGAGGCCTAATCCTAATTTTTATGGGTGTCCAAGCATTGAGGGCTCAAAAGAAAGCAAGCGAGGAATATGAGGGTTTTAGGCACGGTTCTTTTATTGCTGGCGTCCTTACGACCGGCGCAAATCCTTACTTTTTCCTTTGGTGGGCAACGATAGGGGCTAACCTTGTAATAAACGCATCTGTGTTCGGTTTTCTTGGCTTTTTAATATTTGCTGTAACGCACTGGTCGTGCGATCTCCTATGGGATACGTTCGTTTCTTTAACCGTTTTTAAGTCGAGGCGTTTCTGGACCAAAAAGGTGCGAAATATAGTATTTGGCTTTTGTTTCCTAGCTTTGGTGGGGTTTGGAGTATGGTTTATTGTCTCAGCATTACTTTGACATGTTAACTTTTTCTTCAATCTATGCTGTTTAGATTCGCTTTATCTTGTTAAACGCTTAAAAGGTCAAATTTGGCTAGAAAAAATGAGGTTAAGAAGAAATGATTAGTGACGAGTTTCAGGTTGGTAAAGCAAGAATCTGTTTAGTTCAAGGGGATATAACCGAAATGGATACGGATGCTATAGTGAATGCGGCTAATCCAACTCTTATGGGAGGCGGCGGCGTAGATGGGGCAATCCACCGTAAAGGCGGGCCCAAAATCCTTGAAGAATGTAAACGTATAAGGGCTACAGAATGGCCTGATGGTCTCCCCACTGGAAAGGCTGTCACAACTTCTGGAGGCAATTTAAAGGCTAGATACGTTATCCACACTGTTGGACCTATTTGGCACGGCGGAACCCATGGCGAACCACAACTTTTGGCAGAAGCCTACCTTAACTCATTGAACTTGGCAGTTTCTAAAAAACTGAAAACCATAGCGTTTCCATCAATTAGTACAGGTGCATACGGATATCCAATAGAGAAGGCGAGTCGCATAGCAATTGCAACAGTAAAGGAATTCTTAATGAAAGAAGGCAAACTTGAGAAGGTAGTGTTTGTCTTATTTACGAGGCATGACCTAGAAACCTACAAAGAAGTGGCAAAAGAAATTTTATGATAGGATACGTGTTTGCTAGATTAGTATCTGACGAAGACTCTGCCTCCTAACTCTTCAACAGCAACTTTCAGTTTTTCTAATGTTTGTTTCATTTTATCATTTACTACTATTTTCCAACCTTCAGGACCTAACGGAACTTTCACTTCGATGATGCAATAATATTTCTTGTTCATTGGATAATAGCTCCTCGACGACCTTGGTTTCTAAACATTTTTGATATTTGTGGCATTTAAAACGTATGAATTTAAAGTATGGATTCTCTGTATTTTAAAGTCAGATTCTGAATATAGCTTCTATGCACGCACTGTCTATAGCTAACTTCAAGATGGGCTGGTGTGTTGGCTGTAACACCATCACAGGTGGAGACATCTCCCGCGATTATCCCTCTTTTTTGTTGTTTGAGATTCTGAACCATACAAGTTCCCACTAAAGAAAACAAGCAAATACAAAAGGAAACGATTGAATTCAAAGACGGTTGGTCGCTTTTTGTATAAGCCTTCCAACTAGCGGGCGTTTGCACGTATTAGTCTTGATCGATTCCAGAAAAAAGGGAATTGATAGGTCTTTTCAGAGTCAGGGGTTTCAAGTGCTTGTTGTTCCCTACTATTCTTCAATAGGACAGTATAGATCTAGAATCAGTTCTTCCTCTGATGCTCCAGGCTCGTGAGCCTTCTCCAAGCATTGATGCTTACCGAACTTGTACTTGCTCGACTTCACCCAGTCTACGATGTTCTTCCAGGATTCCAGATAGCCTTCCTTCTTGAAGAATTCCGACTCCAGCTCCTCTTTCAATTTGCACGTTGTAACAGCGTAGAGTCCACCTTCGAACTTCTTGATTTCAACATCTCCAGTAGGCTGTGCGTCTGGCCCTACGCAGATCCAAAACTCATATCCATACTCCTTTTGACCTGGCGAAGGATTCGGGCTGTTGAAGCCGAATACTGGGTGTTTATTGACGTTTTCAAGTAGACCTTTGGGCTCAGCCCACGAGCGCATCTTCTCCCATGCATCACGTTCCGGCGTCGTGCTTGTCGCGCGGACGCTGGCCACACGCATTGGTTTAAGCTTCACGATTTTGACCTCGAATTCTTTCATTTTTCTTTCCTTCTCCTTAGTGTGTGTTTTTAGAATGTAGTCTGCTCGTCTCGCCGCCTCTAGTTCACGCCTCTTTTTTGATCTAGCATACACCGCCGTTAGACCCTGCAGAAACTCGGCGCCATCAGGGCTCAACTCGTAATGCCCTTTTCCAGTGTGTTTCAGAAGGCCTGACTTCACAAGTACCCCCAGGTGATGCGCCAATGCTGTCTTGCCCAGTCTTGTTACAGCCTGCAGTTCTCTGAAAGTCTGTGATCGTTCTAAAACCGCCGTTAGCAGCAACAACCTTCTTTCGTTAGCCAGAGACCCCAGAATGAAGGCGACATCTTTGCTAGACTTCGTCAAAGTATTCCAGATCAAATCGTCATCTGGGCGGCTCATGACTCACATCCTCTGCAGATTTAGTGGTTTCTCGCTATTAACTGTTTCGGATTTGGCTGAATGATAGTTCTAATTTCACTGAATATATATAATACATGTCTGGATACGGACGTAGGCCTTGTGGAAACTGGTTTCGAGCACATCACAGAAAGAGAGTCTCAAAATCTACTGAAAGCGCAAGTGAGAGATAGCGTGTTTCGCTGTGGGCTGGTGTGTTGGTTGTAACCCGCCTTTTGTTTAGTGTGGCATTCGACTAATCGGGCTACCCGCGCCTTGGGTAGATTCCTCACAGGCGTCTGTTTGCCCTTTCCACTTGCAAGACAGCCGTTTCACCGTTTCGCATCCAGCATTCTCAACAACTTAGCATGCATCATGGGCACTTGCTGGATGGACGTTTCGTTTCTGCTCCGGAGCTAAGGCTCTCACCTTACGCCTTGCGGCGTTGCAATTCTACTTGTGGGCAGAGTTTCCTCAAGCCTCTGTTGTGAGGCTCGAAAGCCACTCACCAACTCGCCAGCCCAAAATTTAATGCGTGAAAGTGTGCAATAAGAATTTTGGTGCACATTTACCTATGGATTAGAGTGGATGTATGAGTTATGTCTGGGCGCGTTATTTTAGTGACAGGAACACCCTGTGTCGGAAAAACTTTAGTTGCACGTTTACTCACTTCTAAGCTAGACGCTTTCTATATGAATCTAACTGAGTTAGCTATACGCGAAAATCTCGTTTCTGGTAAAGACAAAGAGCGAGACTCTATAATTATCGATGAAATTCAAATGAGGCGCAAAATCCAAAAAACCATCAAAAATTACGGTGAAAAAGATATAGTTATTGACAGCCACTATGCTGCCGGCGTTGTTCCCAAGAAACTTGTAACACATATCATTGTTTTAAGACGCGACCCCATTGAACTGCAGAAATTTATGGAGCAATGCGGTTTTTCCGGTCGTAAGCTATGGGAGAATTTGGTTTCTGAGATTTTGGATGTTTGCCTGGTTGACGCCTTAAAAGTTCATGGAAAAGGAAAGATCTGCGAGTTAGACATCACTGGCAAACGGGTGGAAGAAGTTGTTAACGAAATTTTAGAGTTACTAAGTGACATTAAGAAATGTCGTGTGGGTGTTGTGGATTGGCTGGGCAAGCTAGAAAGCAAAGGCTTGCTGGGGGAATTTCTAAAAATTTAATCTGTTCATCTTAGACTGAGGATCATTTGCCGTTTTGTTAACAACATGATTTTTCTTCTATTTGCATAAGACCTCGCATGGTCACTAAACTTTTCACCTATCAATATAGGATTCGATAGGCTCACATCCTCAGAAGCTTTGTCAAGACTTATTATAACGTTAATGCCTATAGTTCTGTTCCAATCTCTTATAAAAACTCCTTGTGCCACACGTCCCTTCTGAACTATTAAGTCGAATTTTCTTGAAATTCCACTAAAACCTTCAAGGTCTGTGGCTTCTCGCTCTACCTTGTAACCTTCTTTCTTAAAATATCGTATAGCCAACTCTACCAAACCAGATGTAGCTTTCACCTGTGCCTTTTCTTCGCTACTCATTTATTCTCATCTTGCATTAAGGGTTATTTAGTTGAGTGTGGAAAAGGTTTTCGGATGGTGACAAGCCTTATGTCTTTCCTAATTGTTGTGTGTGGCAAATGCGGTAAGTTTTTACTGGCTAGGGCTGAACAGAAAACTAGAACCTGTCCATACTGTGGTTTTAAAGTTTCTCTGGATAGAGCTAAAAGGGTGGCTTCAGCCGAAAACGCCTACAAAGCCTCAACAATCTTACGCAAGTTAAAAAGTGATGCAGTTCTAAAGCTGAAAAATGCTAACCGCCCATAGCAATTTTTAGGTAAGCCATCAGCCCTATACCCGATACAATTGTAAGAAGCTGAATAAGCGACTCAACGGAATGAAATTTTTTGTGAAGTTCTGGCATAAGATCTGTTGCTGCAATATAAATGAAGCCACCGGTGGCGAAGGGAACAAGCAAAGCTTCTATGCTTTGAAGATACGCCAAAGAGTAAGTTGTTATCGCACCTAAAATTGCGGTCAGAGCAGAAATGAAGTTGTAGGTTAAAGCTTTTCTCTTAGTGAGGCCTCCGTAAATTAGGACGCCGAAATCTCCTATTTCCTGTGGAATTTCGTGGAAAATTACCGCTAATGTTGTGGTGAAACCCAAGTCGAAGGAAAATATGTATGTGGCTGCTATTATCATGCCATCAATGAAATTGTGAATTCCATCTCCAACCAAGTTAAGATATACAAACATGTGAACAGGGCATTCCTCTTCATGGCAGTGGCGCCAATAAAGGAACTTTTCCAAAGCGAAAAAAGAAACAATGCCAAGAATCACGTAATATAATGGTATTTCTATTGAGTTAGTCTCTTTTAGAGCTTCTGGCAGTAAGTGGAGAAATGCTCCGCCTAAGAGGGTACCTGAAGCAAAACCTACCAAAGCCATCAAAATACGCTTTAGCAAATTTTCTTTTAAGCCTATGAAGATTATTCCTACGAAAGCTATCAAACTCACTGTTGTTACCGAAGCCAAGATAGCAATTAAATCGTTCATTATGTTCTGTGTTCAAACTTTTCTTCTTTATTAGAATATCGGTTACGCTTCTTTACCTAGCTAGCATTTGACACGTTTTACATATTTTTTCGGTTGTTGGTTCACCGCACTCACTGCATTCCCTTAATCCTTCTTTCTTGGCAATTTCCTTCAACGCAGGCCTTATCCTTTCTACTGATTTGAAAATTGTAAATTTTATTCCAGCATGCTTTTCTTCCATTCTGTTAAGCATTATGCGGATGTCATTCCTTAGAGCCTCTGAAGCATATGGACATGGCGCGCTCTGAAACTTTATTTCTCTAATGTAAGCATATAAGGCAGTTTCTTTTTCTGGAATTTCGCAGAAAGGTTTCACTTTTTGCACGAGTTTGGGGTGCGTTTCATCTGTGACTGGCTTTTCCCTTGCAATACGTAGAACGTCGCCGTGAAAAATGTTCAAGAGAATTGTTTGTGTTTCGTCGTCCAATGTATGGGCTGTTGCAATCTTGTCTGCTTTAACCTGCCTGGCAGCTATGTTTAACGCTTTTCTTCTTAGAACACCACAATATGCACATGGAGTCAATATTCTTTCGTCTTTTTGTTTTTGATGCTTAACAATATTGTCAAGCGTGCAACCGTAAAGTTCTTTGAAAGAGACTATGTGATGTTCTATGCCGAGTTTTTTACAGTTTTCAGATGCTATTTCTAGAGCTTCATCTCTATACCCCTCGATTCCCTCGTCAACCGTGATCGCCAATAGCGAGCCTTTGGGGTAATCATGCTCTATCTTAGCCAAGATATACAGTAGGCCGACGCTGTCTTTCCCACCTGAAATAGCCACAGCTATTCTGTCGTTAAACTCGAACATTTTATACTTGGCAATGGTTCCCCTAACTTTTTCCTCAATGGATTCCACGAAACATCTTCTGCAGAGTTTTTCTCCAGAGTATGGTCTAAAAAAGAAGGCTTCTTTACGCTTGCAAGACCCGCATACAGCGACGTTAGTGCACATTCACCACTCACATCGCTAACATTTTTCTGGAATTACTAAAATAAACCCAAATACAATAGTCTTTTGAAAGAGGCAAAGTTATGACTAAAAAACCTAAGAGACATTTAGAGTTTCGCGAAGTCTTTTACACTACTGAACGATGGAATTTGTTTAAACAGATTAGACTGAAAACCATACGCATAATGAAGGCTTTGGGAATCTTTCATCTGGAATCTATAGTGCACGGTAGCATCGCCAGGGGAGATGTAAATCGGAAAAGCGACATAGACGTTTTCATGTCTTATCAAGCATCGTCTTTTGTTGTGGAAACCGCTTTAGAAAAAGCTAGTATATTGGTTAATAGGCGTTTGGTTGTGCAGGCCACGCCGACATACGCTATGAAAGCCTACATCGAAATAGATGAGAACACAAGCGTCTCATTTCCACTAATGAAGATGCGTAAAGTGGAAAGGGAATTCTACAAATTCGGCGGCGAAGCCACGCTCCAAAATTTGAGGGATAACATGCGAGTTTCTGGAGTAGATAAGCGGTTAATGTTGATTGAACCCACAAAAGAGGGGCATAGGGAAAGCACAATTGTTGAAAGGGAGGAGCAAGTTGCCAAACTGCTTGGAATTTCAGTGGAAACCGTTTTAGACCGTGTCCACGCCCTTTTAAGAAGAGATGAAGTCGGCAGAACAGGGGTTTTCATAGAAAGAGAACTTTCAAGTGATGAAACCTTTGAATTAGCCTTGAAAAGGCTTGCAGATCAGAACCCTGCAGTTCGTAGACGTTTAAAAATTGTTTAGGCTAGTATAATGCGAAACGTAATAGGGCGGCTAATCCTCCCAAAGCGATCAATTTTGCACCCGCTTCATGTTCCGTGCTTACAACAATTATGTTTCCGCCTTTCTGCTCTATACTCCTCATCAAATCTTCTAAGCGCAACCGCTTTTCATCTGAAGCTTTACGCAAAATTGTATCTGCCAAGACAAGCTTTTCGACAGCGCCCAATTGTGCTGCCTTTTCAATGTCCTCCAGTCCATAGGTTACGTCTTTTTCGCCTTTCCCGAGCCTTTTCAAAATTTCTTCTATAATTTCTGCTTCTTCTGCAATTCGCAGGTGTTTCATGGCTTTTAGCAATACTCCCGAACGTAACGCTTCGTAAATTCCGGCTACGCCACCATTGTTGACGCTCTTTACGTCCACAACAGATTTGGCAACATCCGCAGCTTCGTTTTCTACAAATTTTGCAAAGTCATTTTTTACAAAGCCCACGCCAATAACTGCTATAGGATTACGCGTTGCTGTCCAGATTTGACGCAATTTATCTAATGCTTCTTTGAAATATTCTTTCATGGCAGTGGCTCTTTTTTCTGTTTCTAGCTTTCCTGGAAGCCTTATGCTTTCTTCTACTTTCATTTCGACGCCATATTGGGCTGTTGTTGCTATTGCATAGCCTTCATCGTCTATGGCAACTATTATTATAGGTTTTTCAGATGCCTTGCTTGCTCTTTCTAACCTTTGGATGTGATGTTTAGCCCATTCCTTTTTCACTATTGTTACTGGTGTGTTTAAGGTAATGTTAAGCGTATGATGTGCACCAGTTGGAACGATTTCGGGCGCTTCACAAATGGTTCCGTGGATTCTAAGCCTGCCTAAAAGTTTGTCCCAAGCGACGTCTTCAACTCTTACGCCGAGAAAAACTGAAACTCTTTCTCCACGTTTAGGCCTTGCATATTCTTCATCTGGCTTTATTTCTCGTGTTGTATAAGCGTAAACCTCATCATTTTTGTAAATTACATTGTATAGGTGCCACAAATCATCAAAAGTTTCAGGAATAACTTTCACAAAGCCTTTTTTCAGATTTGTTTCCAAGATTTTCAAATCTTAACCTCTCTTCAATCCGCATTTTACCACTTAATAATCAATTTTTACCTATTAAAAGTGCTAATAGAAAATCTGGAAATGGCTTTTGCAACCCTCTCATTTTTTCAGAAGTACGGTTTATGGCCATTTCTCCATAGTGGCTGACGTAAATACGGAAAGAGATTAACCTTGTTTATATAGCAAAACCTGTTTAAATTAGAGAGAGGTTTCTGTAATGGGAGATGAAAGACTTTGGGAAAAATTAAGAAATCAGTTTTCATCGTCACTATGATTACTTTGATTGTAAACATGATTTTGACCGGGTCAACGTATACCTTATGACCCAGTCCTACCAGATAAGACAGGCAAGCCTTGATTTTCAAAGTATCATCCATAACGCTACTTCTGTTATAATTGCTTGTGCTGATGATGCTAATCTAGGAAAGCCTATTACGTATTTCGGTCAAGGTGATATCATAGAACAAACTATACATTATGGCACTTTGTATACAGCTTTTGCTGTGTTAGCTCCTCGTTATGGAGGTTTATTCATTAAACTGAAAAACTTCGAAGCGAATCAGTCCGAATATCCTAATTCTGAAAGACTAAATGAGACAAAGATATCTTTTACCAGTGAAGCAAATTATACATTTATGGTTTGTCCAGGGTTAAACCAATTCTACCCTCAACTTCGTCTGGAAGCACAAGTTTATCTGAACCCTAGTAAATTTCCTCCTAAAGGTGAAAGGGTGCAATTCTTTTTAGGACTCCTGTTTCTTGAAGCGGAATTATTATTATGGGATATACAGAATAAAACAACCGTAACTAAAGAATTTTCTGCGAAAATTTTTGTTACGCTGGAGATGCCTTCATAATGCCTAATCTTCCAATTCCTTTTTTCTAATCCTCTAAACTTTTTCTTAGGAAAAGAAAATAATGATAACCCATTTAACACGAAAAAACATCTATTAAAAAGTGTTAAGAGTGCGTTGTTTTTTCTATTCTTCGTAGAAAAGGGAGCACATCATGAAGGTTACATTTTGGCTTTTAGATTTGAACTATGAAGTCAGGAATAATATGCCTGAAGTTTGGCTTTGGGGCATTGACGGTTCTGGAAAGAGTGTGCTCATTATTGACAGAAACTTTCTTGCTTACTTTTACGTTGTAGTTGAAGAAAGTGTGAACCCAGCGAAGATTGTTGAAGAAATCAAGAAAGAGCAATATCCTTCTGTTGCGAAGTTTGAGGTTGTTGAACGCAAGTTCTTTGGAAAACCAGTTAAAGCCATAAAGATTTACTGTAACGACCCAAATGTGATACCGAAATATGCGAAGGCTTTTCGAAAGCTCGAAGGGGTTAAAGACTGCCTCGAAGACGACATTCGATATTCCATGCGTTACCTAATTGACAACAATGTTGTTCCATGCGGATGGCACGAAATAGAAACAGTTGAAGAAGCAAACACTTTAGGTGTTCAAGTTGACAAAGTTTACACAGCAAAATCCTATCCAAACCTTATTGAAAAGGCTGAAGTTCCCCAACTGAAAATTTTGGGATTTTCGACAATATGCTACAGCAGGGAAGGCTCTCCGAAACCAGACAGAAACCCTGTAATCATAATTTCCGCTGCAACAAACCGCGGCAAAGAAAAACAGTTTTTGGCGGATGAGGACAAAAATGACAAGTCTGTTCTAGAAGACTTCATACGCTATGTGCGAAACTTCGACCCAGACATTATCGTAGGCTATGGCATTAATAGCCAAGACTGGCCATTCCTTAACGAAAGATGCAAGAAGCTCAAATTACGATTACATGTTGATAGAGCTGGAACCGAACCCCACACAAGCGTTTATGGGCATGTTTCAATAACTGGAAGAGCAAACATAGACCTCTTCGATTTTGCAGATGAATTTCCAGAAGTCAAGGTTAAGACTTTGGAAAATCTTGCGGACTATTTGGGCATTATGAAAATTGAAAACCGCACATTAATTGAGGACATAGACTTTGCGAATCATTGGGACGACAAAAACAAACGCGAAGTTCTGAAAAAGTTTTCCATGGATAACACCCGTTGCATCATGGGAATAGCAGACGCCATCTTAGACTTCGCCATGCAGCTTTCAAACCTTGTTGGCTTACCCTTAGACCATGTCGGAACTGCAGCCGTAGGTTTCAGGGTTGAATGGTTCTTAATAAAGCATGCTTACAAGATAGGCGAATTGTTGCCTAAGAGAATTGAGCAACCATACCGCCCATATGTAGGCGGCATTGTGCTTAATCCAAAACCGGGACTGCATGAGAATATTGCTGTTTTGGACTTTAAGGGCATGTACCCTAACATAATGATAACCTACAACCTATCTCCAGACACCTATGTACCGCTGAAGGAACCTACACCAGCGTGCGGAGTTTATGAAGCACCAGAAGTTAAGCATAGATTCCGAAAGGAGCCGGTAGGTTTCTATAAGGAAGTTTTGTCTCATCTCATAAAAGTGCGGGATGAAATTCGCGCAAAAATGAAAAAACTTTCTCTAGAAAGCATTGACTATCGCGTTTTTGATGCACGCCAAAAGGCTGTAAAGGTGATAACTAACGCTTCTTATGGATATGCTGGGTGGACAGGAGCAAGATGGTACATAAAGCCTGTAGCTGAAGCAGCCACTGCATGGGGAAGACACACAATCCTCATCGCAATTGAAATGGCTGAAAACATCGGGTTAAAGGTTGTTTATGGTGATACAGACAGCATATTCTTAAAACATGAGCCAGAAAAAATTGAAAAACTTTCGAAGGAGATTGAAAAGAAACGAGGATTAGAAATTAAGCCGGACAAGGTTTATGTGCGAATCTTCTTCACGGAAGCCAAGAAACGTTATGCGGGACTTTTGCCAGACGGGCAGCTAGACATTGTTGGCTTGGAAGTCGTCCGTGGAGATTGGGCGGCAGTAGCCAAAAGAGTTCAAGAAAGGGTTTTAGAAATCATTTTGAAAGAGCAATCCTCCAAGAAGGCTGCCAAATTTGTTCAGCAATTCATTTATGAGCTACGGCAAAAACGTGTTCCCTACCGTGATCTTATAATTTGGAAGACACTGACCAAACCAGTTGAGGAATATGAGGTTAAGGCCTCTCATGTAGAGGCTGCAAAAATGCTGATGGAAAAGGGCTGGAAGCTTACAGCAGGTGATAAGATAGGTTATGTAGCTGTGGTTGGCACTGGACGCCTTTATGAGAGGGTAAAACCCTACATGTTTGCTTCATACGATGAAGTTGACATAGAATATTACGTGTCTAAGCAAGTTGTGCCAGCCGCGGCTAGAATTCTTGAAAGCTTTGGAATATCAGAAGAGCAGCTTTTAACGTCTAAGGTGGAGGAAAAGGAAACTAAAAGGCTCACAGACTTTTTCTGAAACTAAAGTTTTCTGTTGTTCTTCTTTATTAAAACAAGGACAAGCATCGAAAATACCATGAATACGGCCAAGGCAATGTTAGAGGAAAATTCTGGAGCTGTCTCGGGAACTATTTCGAAAATAGCAAAAAGTCCCCATCCCTGAGTGTCTTTTACAACGTAGGTTCCGGGTTCAACGAATTGGTTACATTGGTTCCAAATGGACGTGTTGCTTTCTCCAGGAGCTAGACTCCAAGCAAGGAATGCAAAAACTTCCGGATAGACTGGTCTTTCCTTCGGATAGGTTGATATTTGCCAAGCTGGATAACCTCCAATGAATACTGTTTCTTCTCCGTTATTCGTCAAGGTTATAGTAACGTTTTCACTTGGGTGATATATGCTCTTGTCAGTTTTCAATGATAGCTCGCGCTTTTCTGCCTCGGCTAGTTGAAAATGAGAGGCAAGCATTGTCAGAATGGCGATGAGCAAGAATAAGGTGGTTACTTTCAATTTTTTCATTTTTCTCAATTTTAGAGAGCGTGTCTTCAACTATTTATTGTTTGCCGAGAGCCATTGATGTTTGTTCCCCTTTTCACGCCGTTTCCGCAATTTCTGAGAACGTCATTAGTTGAACATTTAAGGAAGGCTTAACAGCCTCTGATATGCGCGAAGCAATGATTTTCTTTATGTTTTTCTCGCTTGCCACGTCAACGATTCTCTGGGTTATAACGCCATCAAAGACAACAGTATCAACTTTATTTGTTTGCTGGAGTTTCTCAGCTAGTTGGTTTACGGGCAAGCGTTCAATTTGCTCTAATTTCTCGTTTAGGAGAACAGCCTCTAATGTGCCCTCTAATCCTTTGATTATTTGAGCAATTTCTTTTGGGACCTCTACTTTTTGTTTCTCCCTTTTTGGTTTGAATAACTCTTCCATTGGAACTTTTGCTTCCAAGGCTTCAAATATTTCCTTGCAATTTAATTCTTCAACCTCTTTTCCTCTCGGCGCCCTAGCAACATATTTTATGTCTGTGACTTGAAAAAGTTCTTTTAGAATTAGGTCTCCGCCCCTGTCCCCGTCAAGAAGGGCTGTCATCTCCTTTTCTTTGGAAAGTCTCTTAATTGTATCTGGAACTTTTGCCCCTTCTAAGGCTATTACGTTAAGCATTCCACATCGCATTAAGTTTATTATGTCTGCTCTGCCTTCAACAACAATTATCTCCTTTGAACTGGTAACTTCCGGGCCGGCGGACAATTCCTCTGAGCCGTATTTCTCTACTTTTGCCATTTTCAGTGTCTCAGCAACTTCTTTGAAAACTTCATCCACAGATGGCATGGCTTCAATTGTCCATTTATGGAGAATCTCCTTGGCTCTGTCAATTATCACTTTTCTTCGAGCTTCTCTAACATCCTCAATTTTTTCAAGGGTTACTTTTGCGGCGCATGGTCCGACTCTGTTTATGCTTTCTATGCTTGCAGCGATTAAGGCTGTAGAGACTCTGTCTAAGCTTGTGGGAATTGTTATGGTGCCTGTTGTTTTGTCTTGTTTTGAATGAAGTTCAATTTCTATTCTGCCAATTCTGCCGGATTTTTGTAGTTCTCTCAGGTCGAGTTCTGGTCCGAAGAGTCCTTCTGTTTGTCCGAAAACTGCTCCTATAACGTCTGGTTTTTCAACTACTCCTTCTATTTCGAAATTTGCGTGTATAACATACTTTACGGTAAACGTTTGTGATGAACCCGTAAGCGTATACCTCCAATTGGTTAGTTAAGGTTAGCTTTAATCACGTAATGAGAGAATCTTACTCTCAATTCACGAGATTATTTACCCTTACTCTTTATTACTTTTATGAATTACAAATCCTCCTCATTAAGGTTTTCATTTAAATCAAAATGATGGAATAGAAAAGATTGGGTTCTCAAGCTTTTGGCTTTTTCCTTCCGGCTAAAACGACAATAAAAGCTGTAGTGCCCATGAAGATTGGCAAGATTAGGATTGCTGGAAACTCCGGTATGACCGTATAAACATAGTAATTTCCAGAATTGTCCTGTTCTGCTTTATTCCCTGCAAAGTCGTAGGCGACTATTTTGTATCTCACATAAGTGTACGGTGGTTGACCTGGAATTTCTGTTTCATAAAGCCCCGTGTTATTGTTGTAGTTCATTGGTTTTGGCGTCCACATGTCGGTTTCATTTATTTCGTAGTGTAGGGTTGCATTTTTTATTCCTGAACCTTCATCTGTAATGAGGACTGAAACTTTTACTTCTTGATTGGGTGGAACGTTTTCTGGTGGTAGACTCTGAACTGGAGTATGAATTATGGCTAAGAGGTTATCAAGGGTTATGTTTATTGAGGCAATCGATGATGGATTGTCGGCTGCGTCAAAAGCTTGGGCTTCTATTATGTTGGCGCCAAGGCTGAGTGTAACGTTTATACGCCAAGTAGTTGTGCCAATAGCGTTAACCCATGAACCATAATTTGTTCTTACTTTTACAACCTTAACTTGGAAGTTGTCACTTGCATTTCCTGAAATTGTAACTAAAGAACTGTTGAGAATTGCCATGTCTGGTGGATAAGTTATTTGTATTGTAGGCAAAATTGTGTCAGGTCCGAAACAGTAAAGGTAACCATCATCTGAACAAATGAACACTTTGCCGTCAGCCAAGGCAGGAGACGAAGCTATACCGTCACCAGTTGTATATTTCCATATGGTATTTCCATTAAGCATGGTTAGGCAGTACACGTTCATGTCGTAAACTCCTAGAATAACCTTAAAATCGGCAATTGCAGGGGATGAGAGTATACCTTGGTCAAACGGGTGTGTCCATAGTGTGCCGCCGTTATCGACGCGTAAACAATATAATTTTGTCCCTGCAGCAACAACTACCCTTTGATAAGCTACAGCAGGAGATGAGAAAATTGCAGTATAAGCTGTGTTAGTTGTAAAGTTCCAAATTTCATTTCCTATTGTCTCATTTAAACAGTATAAAATTCCCGTCTGGTTTGCCCAAATACGAGTTCCTATGAAAACTCCGCCATACGCAACAGCAGGTGAAGCTTGTATAAACGTGGTCAGCGGAAAATGCCAGATTCCCATACCTGTAGTTGTATTCAAGCAATAAACATTGTAGGCAGCCACAAAAAGTCGATCATTGTCAACTGCAACTGGTCCAAGGGCTGGCTGTCCAAAATGCCTAATTTGGTTACCTGTTGTTGCGTTTAGGCACCAAACTCCGCCTTCATTGCCTATGAATACTTTGCTTTCAGCAATAACTGGTGCAGAATTGAATACGGTAAATTCCACCGTAGTATCAAAGGTCCAAATATGCGCTCCTGTATTTGCGTCTAGGCAGTATATTTTTGAGAAGTTACAAACAAAGACTTTGTCGTATGCAACTGCAGGAGCCAGTGCATACACCCCAATAGTCGAGTTACTCCAAAGCTCTTCACCTGTGCTTAGATTTAGGCAACGAAGAAATGGCGCTGTTACATACACTTTGCCATCTGCAACAACGGGCGACACCATGAAAATCCCAGTTTCATTAGAAAACTTGAATTTCCATTCGAGGTAACCCAAGTTTGGCGGTATTGTTTCTGAAAATCCTGTTCGGCAAACGTCACCATGAAACATCGGCCACTTATCTGCTGAAACACTGCTCCGCACAATAATATCAGTGAAAATTAGGAAAGATGTTAGGGTTAATGAAAGTCCGAAAAAGATTACCATATGCTTATCTATTCTGATTTTTTTAATCATCTAAACACTCTCTGTTCCGCCATTTTCTTTGATAATTATACTCTAAACTTGCGGGTTTAATTTCAACCTACTTAAAGTTGTTGGCTTTCTTCTTTAATGTTCTCATGTAATTTTCTAGTCCTTCAACATCTTTTACTTCATGGCTTACGATGCTGAGGAGTCTTTCCCAGAAAAAAGTGTTAGGCTTAATCTGCATCTTTTCCAAATTCTGTTTTAAACGTTTAGTCCACTCTTTGCCACGTCTGTCAAAATCTAATAATAGAATGACTTCTCTTGTCCCACATTCTTCTACTTCAGAGATAACGTTCAATATGGATTTTCCGCTGGTTTTCGCTTCTATTATCTTCCCATCTATGGACAGTGTTCTTAAAGCTTCAGCGTCTTTCTTTCCTTCAACAATTATTGGAATACTTTTCGCTGATTCTTGGGCAAGCCGTTCCAAAGCTTGCAGAATCTTTTCCTCTTTTTCCTTAAAATGTGTTGACAAAGCCTTTACCTTGTTATCTCGACATTTTTAACGGCTTTCAGGCTTTCTTTTGCGTCTCTGTTGTTTTCAAAGTATCTTCTGACAGGTTCAAGGATTGTTGCTAATTCTTCGGCTACGGCGTTTTTTAGGTCCTGTGGATGCAACTTACTTTGTCTATAGGCTTTTTCCAATTCAAGGTAGTTTTGGAATTCTACTGGTCCGCCGAATTTTGCTGGGCGTTCTATTCTGAACGTCTTTTTCTCGTGAAATATTACGTGTTTAACTATTTCCAGCACCGGGTTCATTTCTATTAGTTTCTCGGGACACCAGGCTTTTCGTAGTTTTTCTTTTATTTGTTCTTTTGTGTCGTGAATGAATATTGCGGTCCATGGTTTTGATTTGCTCATTTTGCTGGCGATAACTTGTTCCAGCTTGTCTTTTGACTTAAGCTTGATTGGTTCTGCTATGCCCATTAGTAAATGGTGGTGGACTGCGACTGGTTTTTTCCAGCCCATTTTTGGAAATATCTCTCTGGCCAAAACATGTGCCTTTCTTTGGTCTAAGCCGCCATGCGGTATGTCTGCCCCTATTTCTTTTATGTCAACTGCTTGCATTGGCGGATAGAAGTATTGAGATAGATCTAGTTTCTCGTTTTCGCTTCTACCCATGATTGTCATGCATCTTAAGGTTCTGCTAAGGGTCATGTGTTTGGAAAATTTTACAAGTTTTCTCCAGTATTCGTCATTGTTATGATATAATTCTGAACCTACAACGATTTTTACTCCAGGGCAGAAGAACTTGAATGCTTCAGCGTAGTATTTTGCTGCTGTTAAGATTTTGTCCCAGTCCCCGCCAAACTTATCGTTAATGAAGCTGTGCCAGTCTGCAAGGTAAGCTTGGCATCCTATTCCGGCTTTTATGAAATCGTTTATTTTGAAACCCGAAATGATGAAATTTCCTAAATGTAGCAATCCAGAAATCTCGAAGCCCTGATAATGCTGTGGATGTCCGTTGGTTTCTAAAAGCTGCCTTAGTTCTTCCTCCACCAAAATCTCTTCTGTTGGAGGTCTTTTAACCAAATCGATTTTAGTCTCTATATCCAAGTCTTATCATGCCCCGCTACTATTAGTCTCTAACTTTCTATGCAAAAGCGAAACTTAAAAGTTGTTTCACGACAGCAGTATATTTGTTGGTAGGAGTTGTGAGTAGTATTGGAGAATATGGAATTATTCGGGGATTATAGGTAGGTTAGATTGTGTAATGTCATACTGGAATAAAACGTTGTAATAGAATTGTTGCGTTTCCTCTACAATCGTGTTGATGACAATCCAAGCATTTGTTAGTACTCCTGTTTCTTTATCCCAGAATGCTACTGTGGTTGTAGTCATGGCTATAATGTTGTAGGGTATTATTCCTGAGTAATAGATGTTTGCTTCGGTTGTGGTTAAGTTGAGGTAAACCATCTGTCTCATTGTGCCATTGCACTTGAGTGCAACGATGTCTTTGACAACATAATCTATAAAGCGTTCGTCAGTGTATATTGGTGAGGACTTCTTGAGGCTTGGCGCAATCAAGTACCAGCCAAAATTGGTTCCATTTCCAGTTTCAATGTTCATTTCGCCGGTCATCGTTTGTTCCGTTCCATTTCTATATCGCCAAATAATTTGTGCCGAGACGTTCTTTCCCAAGGTTGAAGATATGACAAAATTGTACCATGAGCCATTTAGGTTTGGATCAAATCCTTGCAGAGGCTTCGGATTAGTGATGTTAGTTCTTACTTCAACAGAATAGTAGTATTCTGCCCAGTCGCCCTTCTTAACACCAGCAAATAGACCACCTGAAAATAGCGAGGCCAAAATTAAAAAAAGAACAAAAACAACTAAGGCTATGATGATTATGAATGGGAGTTTGTTCAATTTTCATCCCAGATATCTTTAGTTTATGAGTTTATTTGCATTTTGGAACTTTTGCATACATCTATTGTCATCATTATTAGCTTGTAGCAAATTTTTGTCGCGGGCGATTGTTTCCCACGTAACCTATCACTTAACTTCATAGTGGAGCGTTACGCTCCTCTAAGTTAAGCTCTCTCGGCGAGGGATTATGGCGCCCGCGCCCACTGTGTCCCATGCTTGGGTAAACCCGTTGTCATAAGTAAGATAAGCCTGATGGCTTATCGTCTTCTGTTGGGTCCGTCGGCATGGATTAGCCAGTGGGATTCCAGAGGGCTCTTTATTATCATCGCCTATAAGAAATTGGTGTTTCTGGAAAATTAAACGTTACTATCTTATGCTCCAATAATGTACAGAATAACTTGTTTGAGGAGACTAACCCTCCTTTATGTCTGGATTGGACTGCCTATGCGCTAAAGGATGGGTTATTGGAGTTTTTCGGTTGCAATAGGGATAGCCCCCCTCTAGATTTCTTTAAGAGATTTTGCGGGTGATGTCTTCAAAAGTGTAGCTAAAAACCTTTCTTCATATTTCAGAACTTTTCCTTTGTTATGTTTTTTCTTTCTTTCGAGTTCCTTTTTACTCTTCCAATCGCTATCCTCATTATTTATACTTTCACTTTAGTTCTAAGAAAGCTAAGATACAAAAACCGTTATTCATATTTTTAAAATAGCACGGGCTAAAATATGATGAGGAGATATCGTTGGAAAGAGAACTTCTAATCTCAAAGGTTTTTCCTGCATTAATATTCTTTTCACTATGGTTGGATGGTTGGTTTTATCCCTTGATCCTTCTTCCTTTTCTTTATGTACTCCTAGTGGAGAAGAAAGATGTTCAATGGCTTGGATTTCGGATGCAAAAATTTAAGTCTTCTATTTCTCTAGGCTTGCTGACATCTATAATACTATCGGTAATGCACTACCTGCTTTTTCTTCATTACCCTTCACTGGTAACGAGCCCAGTGTCAAGTCTGTACAATGTATTTGTTGATGTCGTATGGTATCCTTTTTATGAGGAGTTTGCCTATCGAGGCTTCTTCCTTGTACACTTTGCAGTTCTTGATGGTTCGAACTTATCTAAGAGGAACCTTTCTGTAAACCTCGTGCAGTCGTTCCTGTTCTTGTCTATTCACGGTCATCACGTAGCGTCAGGCAAGCCCTTTCTCTTGGTTCTAGTGCTTCTTCTTGCATTTCTAAATGGTTTTATCTTCGTGCGGACCAGAAACATTTTCGGTTGTTTACTCTCTCATTGTACGGTCAACAGTTTCGCATGGCTGTTACAGTCAATGTAGAATAAGTAAGAGTGTGTGCATTCTCTTCTTTTTCAGACCGTTAATTCTGAAATACTATCTGGAAGGTGATCAATTCCACCGAATTCTCTTATAACAACCGATTTGACTCTCCTCTTTAACTCTGGTTTAACGTGCATGTAAATCATTTTGTCTTTTCCACCAATACTCTCGCAGTCATCTTCCACTATGATATCGGGCATAACTCTCTCGACAACATCCTCGTATTCCTCATCTTCTTGCCGGAAGAGTAATTGTCCTTCTGGGAAATTGTGTTTTTTAAGAGCACTTCTTATGTCTTCAATTTCAGTGAGTTTTGTTCGAGAAGTTAGATACAAAATCTTCACACCTTGGTTCTTCCATGTTTGGAGCTTTTCAACAGCATTGCCAATAGGAACGTAGGTCTTCCATTCATAGAGTGAACGATCCTTCCCATCCTGAACCTGCTTCACAATCTCCTCTCTTGTGTGACCTCTCGCATTTTTGTGCATAATCAATGTTCCTTCGGTAAATATGAGAATCTTCATTATAAAAATCAAAAGGCTTTGGATAATAAAAACTTGTTGAATATGATTGATAATGTAAAAGGTGTTGGAAAAGAATTAGCGAAAGGCGTCATAGCAAAAGAAAAGAAAAAGAAAAAAGAAGTAGCGCCTTCATGTGCTTCCCTTAATCTTGAAAAAGTTCAGAAAAGAGGGTTTGTGGGAGAGATCACTTTTGATTTCTAATTTGTTTGATTTTGATTATTTTTTCCATGTTAAGCTCGAAAGCTGCTGTTGGGTTTTCGAAGTTCCACACTTCCAAGACCTTTGGATGAACTTCACCTACGATTCCAACTTCTGTTCCTTCAACAATTGCTATGCCCGCTCTTCCATCAATAAAACTGGCATGCTTAGTCCCTTTAATCTGCCATCCTAAACCAAAATTCGCAAAGAAAGCGTCTAAAGCTGATTTGATTTCGCTGAAACTCGCGTTTGCATGAGCAACAACAGCAGCAAGCCTTTCCTCATCCCTTGTCCTTGTTTCCTTCTTCTCATCTAAAACTGTAACATTGTCCAATTCAAAAATTTTTTGTGGATACTCCACATGAAGGTTGTTGCTTAAAAACTCCATAAGACTTGGCAAAAGCCAGTTTCTTAAACACGTTAAAGTTTGAACTTTTGGGTTGGCGATTTCGATTATCCTCTCTTTTTTGCAGTTCATCTTAGTGAACAGAGTTTCTTGATTTGTGAGCATACATGTTAAGACTTCTTGAAACCCAAGTCCAACCATCAACTCTCTTGTAACATCTAATAGGCTTTGTTCTGCTTTTACACCGCCCGTTGTTGGAAGTTTATGCCACAAGGGCTTAATTCTATTGTATCCATACGCTATTGCAATGTCCTCAACCAAATCTATGGGATGCATCACATCAACTCTGTAACATGGAATCTGCACAGTCAAATTGTCTCCACCAATTTTTTTAATGCCAAAACCTGCTTTTTCCAGCAGTTTGGCAATCTGTATGGATTTTAATTGAAAACCTAAGACTTTGTTTACATATTCAACGTTTAATTCCATAAGCCAACTTTCAAGCTTAGGAGTCACAACCTCCAAGTTTTCATGTGAATAATGAACAGTGGCTGAGTAGGCTTTTCCTCCACGATCAATCAAAGATAAAGTAACCAACGTTAAAGTGTTAAGCACCGCTTCATGCATCGTGCCCGTGACCTCAATAAGAATGTTTCTTGTTTCTTCAGTGATTTTTCCTAAGTCATTTGAGTTTATGATCGGCGGGAACGAAAGCACTTTTTTGTCGGCATCCAAAAGTATTGGGTAAACAGGATGCTTACTCACTATATAGCCATATTCTAAACCCTTCGGATGTCGCCGCAAAATCTCCTTCAAATTCATCTTTTCCTCAAAGCCTAGCGGAACAAAACTGACTTCATTTGGCTTGGCAACTGAGTAGCTAAGCGGCTGCTTTATCAAATCAAAGTTATACAAGCCGATGGACGTTCGCTGTCTGTTTCGACCATAAGACTGATCAAGCTTGTCCTGCATATGCATGAACCCTCTAATGATTGCGTCTGATAGCTTGACATCCTTGATTATAGAGCACCCAATGTAAGGGCGAATTTTCGCAAGTCTCAAATCAACTTTAACCTCAACTACTGATTTTCCAGTTTTGTATTCTCTTAAACCCGTTTCAGCGCCCAAGAAACCCTTTAAAGCTCTAGCTAAGCCTTCAACATTCCATAGGTCAGGGCGACTTGTATCCTTAATCTCAACGTTCATAATGTTGGCTTTTTCGTCGAAAAGCTTCACCTCACCCTTCACAAACTCCAGAACCTCGTTTATCTTCTCCATGTTTTTGTTCAATTCGAGTCCAAGCAGTTTTTCGAACTCTAAATAGTCAACATCTATTGTCGGCATTCTCTAAACCACCTTCTGCTTTCTCAGCCAATCTAAATCCGAAGAGAAAACTTGCCGTATGTCGTCAATATTCACTTTCATCATAAACAAGCGGTCAATGCCTAAGCCCCAAGCTAATACAGGCACATCAATGCCTAGTGGTAGCGTTACCTCTGGTCTGAAAATCCCAGAACCGCCAAACTCAATCCATCCATAACCTTTCTTGTATGCGCGAAGCTCAACACTTGGCTCAGTGAAAGGAAAGTAATCAGGCACAAACTTGGCCTTGTCGGCTCCAGCTATATCAATGGCAAATTTCTCCAGAACTCCAAGCAAATCTCGAAGGGTTAAGTCCTTGTTAACTACGATGCCCTCTACCTGATTGAACTCTGTCAAGTGGGTCTTATCCAATACCTCAGGTCTGTAACAACGACCAATCGAGAAGTATATGCCCGGGATTTCCAAATCCTCGCTTAGAAGTGTTCTAGCGCTTAGGCACGTGGTGTGAGAGCGAAGAATCAGTCGTCTAGCTTCTTTAAGAGAATACTTATATTTCCATCCGCTTGAACCAGTCTTCCATCCGTTTTCATGCGTCTTTTTAACATTCGCCACAACATGTTTGTAAGCGTCTACGCTACCATACTTTGGCGATTTTACATAATAGACTCCTGAAGGTTCGCGAGCAGGATGCTCCTGAGGTGTGTAAAGAGCGTCAAAATTAAAGAATGAAGTTTCAACATATGTACCCGCCATCTCCTTAAACCCTAAGATGACTAGTTTTTTCTTAACTTCGTCAAGAAACTGCAAGTAAGGATGTTTTTTGCCAGGCCAAGTCTTTGCTACAGGGGCTTCAATATTGTATTTTTGAAGGTTCACTTCTCGCCATTTTCCGCTAATAATAAGTTCTGGCGTAAGTTGAGTTACCTCCGCAGCAACTTTCATTCCTCTCTTTATTGTTGTCCATCCATCTTCTGTTATTTTGATGGTTCTCTTTGTTTTTTCTTCAATCTCGATGAGTTTCCTTCTTTTTAAAATTTGGACGGCTTCTTGAAGTTCTGAACTTAAATCCTCAATCGCCGCTTGCCCTTTTTCATTTAGAAGCTCTAGTAGCTTTTCATCATTTTCTGCTTTAGGTTTCTTCAGCATTCGCAATATGTTTTTTTTGGCATCAAAGGTTGCCCACTTCTTTCTTTGGAGCCAGCCTAAAGCTATTTGTATGAATTGTTTTTCTAAATCGGCCTCTTCAACTGCCTTTTCGAGAGTTCCCTTTTCACCTAGTTTTGTTAATGCATTTATTAGACGTCTTTCTGGCAAGCCTTTTTTAGCGTGGATTTTTCCTTCCTCATTGAGCTTAACCATTCTGCGTCTCTCTTCGTGGAGTTCTACGAGTTCTTTCTCTTGTAGTGTGAGAGCTGAACGCATTATTGCAGCGTTGGAAAATTCGCTTTCTTTCATTACTTGTTCTACTGAGGCTATGCCGCTTAGTCTTTCTATGGCTAAAAGCATTTTGCGTTCTTGTTCTCTAAGCTCAACCATAGAGTTTCCTCTTATGAATGTGAGTATTTAAGTTTGGTAATGTAGTTGTTCTTGTTATAATAAAAATATGCATGCGCCTTGCTGACTTTTGCCCAGAAAATTCTTGTCGATTTAAGTAAATTGGCGAGGCATCACTTCATCATCAGCAATTTGAAATGCAGAAATAATATTTATAGCTTATTCCACCATTTGGCATTGAAAGGCTGTCTCTAACCTTTATTCACACAAAACTTAATACGTTTTTCATGAATTGTATAAGAAGCTAAAATGCGTAAGAGGCATTCAATTGGTTGACGAAGACAAAAACGAGATGGTTGTAACTCCATGGGAAGTCAGGGGCAAAGTCGACTATGAACGTTTAATACGTGAGTTCGGCACTCAACCAATAACAGAAGAGTTGCTGCAAAGAATAGCCAAATATACAGGTGAGCTTCACCCCCAACTTCAGAGGAAACTCTTCTTTTCACACCGCGACCTAGACATTGTACTCGACCTATATGAAAAGGAAATAAAATTTGTCTTATATACTGGAAGGGGGCCTTCAGGCGCAGTGCACATAGGGCATCTTGTTCCGTGGATTTTTACAAAGCATCTACAAGACAAGTTTAAAACTAGGCTTTATTTCCAGATGACAGATGATGAAAAATTTGTGGTAGAAGACGAGCTTAAACTTGAGGAGACAAAGAATTTTGGCTACGAAAATGCGTTGGACTTAATTGCCTTAGGCTTTGAGCCTGAAAACACGTTTATAATTTTTGATGTGGAAGACATAGACCTGCTTTATGACATTGCCTTGGAAGTTGCGAAGCGCACCACTTACTCCACGGCTAAAGCTACTTTCGGATTTCAAGACAGCACCAACATTGGGTGGATATTCTGGCCAGCCATTCAAGCGGTCCCCTGTTTCATACATGCGAAATTGACGGGTGAAAATGTTCCAGCCCTCATTCCAGCAGCCATAGACCAAGACCCCTATTGGCGAATAACCCGCGACATAGCCCCCAAACTCGGCTACTACAAACCAGCCCAAATCCATTGTCGCTTCCTACCTGGCCTCGGTATAGGCGGAAAAATGAGCTCTTCAGACCCTGAAACCTCCATATTCACCATAGACCCACCAGACGTTGTGAAAAGGAAAATCTGGAACGCTTTCACTGGCGGTAAGGCAACGGTGGAAGAACAAAAGAAGCTTGGTGCCAATCCCGATATCTGTACCGTTTTCCAGTATTACTATTACCTATTCGAGGAAAATGACAAAAAGCTCTCTGAAAGAGAAATACAATGCAAAAATGGCGAAATTCTATGCGGCGAATGTAAAACAGAATTAGCAGAAAGAGTTAACAAGTTCTTGGCTGAACATCGGAAAAAACGGGAAAAAGCGAGAAATATCGTGGAAAAATTCCGCATCAAACGTTGAGGTGTATTTCTAAATGTCAGAAAAAGACATAGTCAATGTTAACCTTCCTTCAGCCCTTAAACTTCTACATCCAATGCACACGGTGCTTGCTTCTTGCGAAGGCAGAACTCGAAAACCCAACATTATAACTCTAAGCGTTTGTAAAACTAAAACTGATAGCTTTCTCCGGGCTTTAGCACCACCACTTTTACATCAGGTATTTTTTCCTTAACATTCCTTACAAACTCATCTGCTGATTGTGCCAGCACCGGAAAGGTCTTGTAATGCATCGGAATGACAGCCCTTGGGTTAAGTAGCTTAACTGCCTCAGCTGCTTCTTTCGCACCCATAGTATAGTAACCGCCTATTGGAATCAAAGCTAGATCAAGTGTGAAAAGTTCTCCAATGAGTCGCATGTCACCAAAAATTCCTGTATCACCAGCGTGATAAACCGTTTTGCCTTCTCCTTCTATGACAACGCCGGTTGGCGCCCCTTTAGAACATGTATGAAATGCTTGAACAACCGAGAGTTTTGCTCCCTTAATTTCTACGCTTCCGCCAATGTTTAATCCAGCAACATTTTTAATGCCATTTTCTTTTGCGTAGTGGCTAAGTTCAACTGTAGCCACGAAGGTTGCGTTTGTGCTTTTGCATGTGCTGAAAGCTTCGCCTAAATGGTCGCCATGGTCATGGGTAACATAAACTACGTCTGCTTGGGTTATTTCTGAAGCCTTTACTGGAGATGTTGGGTTTCCATCAAGCCACGGGTCAATTAAAACAATATTATTTGCAATTTCAATTTTGAAGGCTGCATGCCCAAACCAAGTTATTTTAGCCAACTATTCCCCTTCATCTTTAAACCTTTTAAATTATAACACTGTTAAGGTTAATAAAAATAAAGCGTGACATTGATGAGCTATTATGATGAGAAAGCCCTTGAAAAGTTTAAGCTATCTGGAAAAGTTCTTCATGAAACACGTGAAGAAATAAAAAGTTTTGTTCGAGAAGATATGCCAATAATTGAAATCTGTGAAAAAGCGGAGGGGCTTATACGGAAAAAAGGTGGAAAACCAGCGTTTCCCTGCAACGTTTCCATAAACGAAATAGCGGCACATTACACGTCTCCGCCAAATGACAACAGAAGAATTCCAAAAAAATCAATAGTCAAAGTGGACATTGGCGTTCACGTGGACGGCTATGTAACTGACACTGCTGTAACTATATGCTTTAATCCGGAATACAAAAGCCTCGTAGAGGCGGCAAAACGAGCCTTAAAAACAGCCATAGACAACATTAATCCAGAAATGTCCACATCAAAGCTTGGAGCAATTATTGAAAAAACTATCAAAACTCGCGGCTTCAAACCAATTTCAAACTTAACTGGGCATCAAGTTGGGCGCTATCTTGTCCACGCTGGAACTTCCCTACCTAACGTCGCGCAATTGTCCTTTTCAAAAATTAAGCTTGGCGAAGTCTACGCCATTGAGCCCTTCGTAACTCTTCCAGAAGCTACGGGTCGGGTTGAAGACGGAGAAGAAGTTACGATATTTCGTTTCGTCAAATCTAAGCCATTGAAAAACTTTTATGCAAAGAAGCTTTTAAAGTATATTGAGGAAAATTTTAGAACGCTACCTTTTGCTGAACGGTGGTTGCAAGGTGTGGTGTTAAATGAGCATTATCCAGAAGCTTTCCGGGAACTAATGTTGTCTAAGGCTATTATGGGCTATCCCATATTCATTGAGGCGAGCAGAAAACCAGTTGCTCAAGCAGAAGATACGGTTCTGATAGTTGAAGATGGATGCGTTATCTTGACCTAGAGAGACAACCGTTCTTTTTCTTTAACTTCTTTGTAAATTGCCGTTATTAACATTTTATCGTTGCATTTTTTGCACGGTTCAACTTCTTTGAAGACGTAATCGCCACGTTGGAACTCTCTGACGTTCTTGAAGCCACACTTCTTGCATTCAATAGTTGTTGTTATTGCCGGAGTTTCAATCCTTAAACGTAATATTCGCTTTCTTGTTTGAAGTAGCACATATGTGGATAGGGCTACCCCTAAGAATCCTATTAGTAATAGGTATCCCGCAACAACCTGCTCGCCGTAAGTAAAAGCGTTAATGGACAGTATTAGGGCCGTCAGCGACAATGCTAGGGTTATAAATATTATCATCAGCACGAATGAGGAGATTTTGGTTGTTGCCGACGATGAAGCCTTACTCATTATCCCCATTCCTCCTACTGCCCAATACCAATAGTATTGCCTGCTCCAGCAATTATTACCTTATCGCCTTCCTTTGTTCTTTCTATTATAACTTGTTTTATTCTTTCTATAGCCTTGTCGGCGGAGTCAAAAATCTCTTTACGCATTGGCGAAACTGCGTCGCCGATGTCCTCTTTTACTATTACAGCGTTTATTGGAATGCGATGTTTTAAAATCGACTCCTCAATTTTGAATTGGTCGACGCCGGGTCCTCCTATGGCTGCTCCAACGCCTTCAGCAACTTCGCCAAGTTCTTCGCCTTCAAGCTTCAAAGCAGCGTCAACCATGATTATTGTGGCAATTTTTCCTTCGTTTTCGTCGATTATCGTTTTTATCGCGTCTCCGGGTTTACCAACGTTTCCTCCTGGTCCTTCAGCTTTGATAACGTATGTTGTGCGTCCTTCTATTGGCACGGTTGCAACAACACAGTCCTTTGGTACTTTTTTTGCTTCATATCCATGCATGAGTTTTGCTGCTACTAATGCGCCTGCTCCGTCGCCTATTGGTTGACCGTATGCAAAGGCTTTTAATGCGCTAGCGTAGGCTTCTGCTTCTCGCATAACGAGAGGTAATATCATTTGTATCTGCATTATTATGTATAGGCTTAGTGTTTTTTTGCCGAGCAGATAATAGTGTCTTATGACCTTGTAAATGTAGTTGAGCGCCATCGCCGCTTCAAGGGTATTCTCTAAATTGTTTGCTTGAGTTTCATCTGCCGCTGGTGCAATTAATTTCACTTCATCTTCGAACCGTGTCTCTCTAACATCAAGAACATGCTCAAGTTTCCAAACAACACCAGCTGGGTCAAGGCTTTGCGGTGATATTGTAAAGTACTCCAAAAATCTGTCAACACTACTGGTAGGATCTGTTTGCGGCTTTCCAATTTCTTTAATTGTTTCTATCGCGATTTTTCGTCCCTCATCTTTTATGTATTTCAGTTTATAAAGCGAGCCTTCAACCTCTCTAAGCATGACATACATTTGAATTCTCTGTCCATAGAATATGAAGACTATGAAGACGACATAGAAAAGTAGGTTTAGAATCCATGAGTATTCTCCTAGGGGATCGAATTGGGTGATCTGGTTTTGTAGGGATGACATTACCACTGAATCGTTCATTCACTCACCTTTCCAAAAACTATCAAATGCTTAGTTATAAATTTTAGGTAAGTCTCCTCCAAATTAGCTGATTAATCTTAAGTGGGTTGCCAGCTTTCCTGGGTTCGCGTGGCCGAAGACCACACTACAACCGGGAACGGAGCGCGGTTTAACTTCTGAGTTCGGAATGGGATCAGGTGGGTCCCGCGCCCTATGGCCGGCAAACCCAAAAATACACGTTAAGCCTTTGCTCATTAACTTTTCGCTTTTAGAAATAGGTCAGCTTTCTCCCTTTAGTAGGGCTTCCCATATTCCGAATCCGCCAACTGTTTCAGGGCGTTCAACTGGGTTATACCATTTTTTCTTTGTTCCCACTTTTGCCCGCATTTTCCATCCAAAGGTTTTGGGCTCTTTTTCTATTCTTTCCAGAAGAGCTTCTATATTTCTGGTTATTTCTTCCTTATCTTCTTTTTCAATTTGTTTTGGATGGATGTTGGCTTGTAGGCCTAATTTGTCTATTTCGGTTATGAATTTTGCGAGTTTTTTGAGGTTTGTTGTGGCTGTGTACCAGAATCCCCAGTCTTGGGCTAATAGTTTTGCTATGTATGAGGCATCTATGCTTTCTTTTTCGCCTTTTTCTTTAACATTGTGAGCTTTTAGTAAAAGTAGGCAGTCTTTTAGGTCTTTTTCGCTAAAGGCTTCCCATATCTGTATTTTTTCAAGCAACATGTCCGTCACTGTAATTGTTGGATAATCAAGTTCCAGTCTTCCTTTGAAATCGATTGGGTGGTTTGCCACTAGTAATTTGTCAAAGAACACGTCCACATAAAACCAGCCTTTTGGATGAAAATATATCTGCCTTTCAGATGCAGCTGTAGAAAGGGTTGCCCTTCTTTTTGCGTAGCCGATTTTGTCGAATAGTTCCTTAATTTTTTCCCTATGGTTGCGGTAGGAGACATAGTCTATGTCGCTATATTCTTGACCTTCTATAACACCTGTTCCTATTCTACCCAATTTCTGTGCAAACTCTTTATGGTCTTGACAATGTATTGCTATGCTTAATCCACCTAAAATTCTTAGGATGATTCCTTTTTCTTTGGCTTTTTCAACAATTTCTTGAGATTCCTTAAAGAAGACTTCTGTTGGAACTATTCCCTTCCATTCTTTCGGCAGTTCTCGCGTGATTTCTTTTTCTAAAAGCCAAGCCATTTCTTGTTTCTCAACCCTCTATTCTCTGAAGCCTAGTGATTTGGTTGCCTTTGAATTCTATTAGGAACGCCCTTAGAATTCCTTCCGCGTATTCGCTTCCAGGGTTAACGCAGTATGTTTTGCCTATTTTCATTGAGCCTGATGCTTCGTGTATGTGTCCATGAAGCCCCAGAAAAGGCTGGTATTTTTCAATCATTTTTTTGACTGCTTTTGAGCCGACAGGTACCATTACGACGCTTCCGCCTTGAATAATAGGGTTTAAGTCCTCATCTAGGAGCGGGGCCTCGTCGAGTTTTGTTTGGTATGGTGGGGCGTGGAAGTTGAATATTGCTGATTCCATATTTTTGACTTGAGAAATGTATCTTTCCAGTCGTTCCTCAAGTTTATCATCTTCTTCCTCTCTGGTTGTTTTCCAGGGGCTGGGGTTTACCCAACCGCAGCTTATCATTTCGTGGGAGTCATCAATTTCTATAACTTTGCCTTCTCCGTTGATTACATCCTTGTGGCTGTTAACTATGTCATCCACGGGTGATCTGTCATCATTTCCAGGACAAACAACAACTCTTGTTTCGCTTGGAACTTTTTGTGGGATGAGATCGAGCCAACTCTTTATTGTTGATGTCATGACTTCGTGGAACACTTCGTCTACTTTTTTAGGATTTTTCGTCATTTCTTCATATTCGCTTTCGTTGGTTACGTATGGGTAATAGCCTATTCCTATTATGTCCTTGCATGCTTTCTCTTTTTGATCTAAATCTACTATGTGTGTTTTACCCATGTGATAGTAAGCGCATTTTCCATCCTGCCGCTCAACAACAGGGACTATCATTTTTCCTGTTAGGTCTCCGCCGCAGATAGCCACATTAACTTTAAGCATGGCTGAAGCGTTTAGAAATTTTCTCCAGACTCCTTCAGAGCCATGCATGTCGGTGGCAAACAGAATTCTTGTTAGAGTCTCCTTTTTTCTTCGCAGAAATGACAATTAAATCATTCCTATTTCTTATTGTTCCTGTATTTTATCATAGTTTTGAGCTATTTAAATTTAGAGTTTATGGAAAGTTTTAAATTTACATAGAGATAAAACTGAAGGTTTGGATGGTTAGAAAATATGACTTCAAGTAAACCAGGATTGTTCGCTAGAGAAGCTACAGGACTTGTGAGAGAAATAGGCTTTACATTGGGTGTCATCATTATCATGAGCCATGTCATAGGCTTAGGCTGGCAGAAAAGAGCCTTCCAATACACTGGACCGGCTCCTCTACCAACGGACATGATGCCACTTGGCCTTCCACCAATATTCTGGGCTTTCTTAATTGGCGGCTTCGTTGTACTTATAACAGGATATGCAGCTGGCTATGTTGCAGCTGCCATGCCAAGGTCTGGCGGCGGGTATGTCACAATCTCTAGAGTAATACACCCTGTAGCTGGCTACATGTCAGGGTGGGTAATGTTCCTCGCAGAGGCATTTTCCTTCGGCTTGATCGCAACCGCTGTCCTTGGAGGGATCCAAACTTTCTTCGGCATTGCCATGGCACCAACAAGCGTGTCTTTGGGTGGTTCAGTCGGACTCTTCGTCGGCGGTATAGCACTGGTATGGATATTTGCAATTCTCGCCTTGTTAGGCACAAAATTGTACGGTAGACTGTTGCAGGTAATGTTCTATATACCCGCGATAATCACGATTATCTTCTTCGCCATGTGGGCGGCAGGTGCAATGGATCCCAACTTAGTTGCAACCGGAGTGCAAGATGTCATGGGCAAGACCCCAACCGAAATCATTGATCTTGCTGTGGGTGCTAAGATGGTGGAAAATATGGTTGGGTTCTCTGATGCATTCTCGTATGCCCTTCTTGGTGCGTTCTGGGCTTACATGGGATGGTATGCAACTACGTTCCTTGCTGGCGAAGTTAAAGAGGCAAATAAGAAGCTTCCGATGGTGCTCTTGACAGCAGGGTTATTGATAATGGTAGTCTACCTGTTTGCTTCGTCACTTTCTGCAATATCCGCTATGAACGCGGCTCCGGCTTACACAGACGCTAATGGACATCAGTGGGGATTCTTCCAATCATATGCCTACTTAAGCTATCCACCAAAAGAGGCGGCTGGAGCAGTTCTTGGCACTAAGGCGGCGGTAGCAGATGCTTTGGATCAAATTCCTAATTTCCAAGCCGCATGGAGTACTGGAATTGCCTCTATGATCGCTAGAGGAATGAACTTGGGAATACTCTCATACCTGATTGCGTTAGGTGGTGTGCTTTGGGTTGCCAACGACATTCCACCATTCCTTCTTGTCGCTTCAAGAACATTCTTTGCCATGTCATTTGATAGAATGATGCCTGAAAAATTTGCCTACGTGAGCGAAAGATGGCACGCACCAGTTTGGGCAATAATCCTCACAGCGCTTTTCGCTACCCCCGCATGCGGAGTTGAAGCAGAGTTGGAACCCATCTATACATATCTGGGATTTGCTGGAGTAGGCGGAACCGATTTGTACGATGCAATCTTCCTTACAATGTTCTGCCTCTCTTGTATGTTGCTTCCATTGGAGAGAAGAGAAATCTTTGATAGAGCCGCTGTCAAACATTCAGTAGGCACGGTGGTAGGAATAGGATTCTTTGCAACACTAGGATCGGCCTTCTGCTTCTACACGATGATAAGTTCGCCTGCATGCTCTTGGGTTTGGTCGCTTCTTAGATCTGGTGCAGACTTCGCTGATGTGGTTAGCGCAGTTGGCTGGTGGGGCTTCATCTTCGTTGGATTATTGCTATATCTGTATCACATGTACCGGAATACGACGAAAGGCGTTGACATGCGAACCCTATATCTGAGCATCCCGCCAGAATAGCCTTAAATATACTCCCCTCTTTTTATCTTTGAACATTGAAAACTGCTGGAGCCTTAGGCTTGTATGAATTAAACTTTATCATCGACATGGCTGAGGAACAAATAGTCAAAGGAAACTTCAGATGGCTAGCTAACTTCAACGAAATCCACAGAGACTACGCCATAAGCGACATAACGTTCCCAATATATGCTTCAGGAGGCCTCCAAGAAAAAGGTTTTTTCCTCTCAAAAATATTTTCAGCACTTGTAACGCCAAAATATAAAATCCGCCTTCTTCTTTATACAACCACAGAATTCGACCCGAAACTATTAAGAAAAATAATACTATCTTGCAAAAGCAAGTTCGGTTCCGAGGATTGGATCTTTCTAGGCTTAGTTCAAAGCAAACCCTTCGAAAAAAGTGTAAAAGAAACTATTACGAATACAGCTGACAAAACAGTAGGCGTAGCTGCTTTCAGCTTAGCTTCAAAAGAGACGGTGACATCCAACAATGTTCTTGGAAAAGGGCTTGCAAAACAGCTGAAACTGACCGAAGCAAAATTCGAAGCCTTCGACATTCCCGATTTCCTCAAAAGTTTTACTGCAACGTTCACTCTAGGCACATTGTTGCTAGTTGCTCTCCGACTATCTGGAATACAAGAAGCGATTCAACCTTTGACTTTTATTCTTTTGTTCCCCTTTTGTCTCATCATCGGCCATCGAATTTACAAAACACGCTACCATGTAAGCTTAGTATTGAACGCTAAAGGATTCCAACTTAAGGAAGGAAAAAAAATAACAGACGGCAAATGGTTGGACTACACAGATTTGACAATCCACATCACCCCAAAACTTGAAACCTGCCTACGGCTGCATAAAAAAGAAGAGACCTTTGACTTGCCAGTATCAAGGGTAGGCATACCTAGAAAAGAGGCCTACAACACTATTAAACAGCTAATAAGGAGAAAACAAAGCGTCACTCAACAATAGGCGTTTCAACGGCCGTATTCCACCAAGGCTTGCCCCATTTTTTGTCAATAGTTGGCAGATCCTTCAGAAGAGCACTAATCCTGTCAGTTACTGTTAAAATCTCACTTTTCGACATCCATTTTCTAAGTGTATCAGACTTTTCAACCAGATTTTTAAGGTTAAGCGTCACCGTCAAAGCAAGCTTTTTATCTTTTTCCAGAATTTTTCTGATTCTCTGCGAATCTATCTTTTCTTCTCCTGTTCCGATTTCATGGTCTAAAAATATTGCGCAGACGTCTCTTACATCTTTGTCTTCCATTCCAAGGACAATCTTGTCCTCTGCATAATATGGGTATGACAATATTCTATAATCCTGCGCACATTGCTTCAGTTGCTCTGTGTTCTCTTTTGGCATGTCAAGGATGAACTGAGCCTTAGATAGCAGCAAATGCTCTAAACCTATAGTATACAGATTTTCCCTATAACGCTCAAAAACATCCTTAACTTCAACTTTATGCCTTAAATCTATGCAATCGCAAAACAAGTCCAGCACAGTTATTTTTGGAAGTCCTTCTTCAGTTATGCCATTAATTGTGGTAAGCCTATATCTTTCGCCATGCCTCCACGTGTTAAAGCGCCTATCATTCGCTGTTGCAAATGACTTGTACTGAGTTCCAAAGGCTCTGTCCATGTTTAAAAGAAGCTTATAGAAATCCATTCCCTGCTTTTTGGGAACTATGAAATCAGTGTCCTTTATGGCTCTAGCCAAAGAGCCTCCAGAGTTTGCACTCTTGCAATGAATTTTGACAGCTGCTCCGCCAAACAGTAGAGCTGGAATGGGTTCTTTGCTAACCCTTTTTTCAAAAGCGTGCGGATATAACTCATGAAGTTTGGGTGCATTCACAGACGCCCAGAGGGTAACCATAGCACTTCTCATCGGAAAATAATCTAAGTCGAGGTATGACGGCAAACCAATATCTTCTCTCAGCTCTTCTGCATCCACATTTGAAGCCAATGGCAGTTCAACATCATAGATAGTTCCGTCTAAATCTTGGTATAGAATAAACCTGTTGGGCAGATCCGCTGTAGACTCTTTTCCCGTTGTAAATGTCCCTCACAGACACTTTCGTTATTAATAATTATGCATAAATACTTAAAGCGTTTCCATAATCTAGACGAGACGCAGAATAGACAAGCATTATTTCCAGGCACCTCAGGAATAACGCATATATTTTATCCTCAACAGTTAATCTAATGCCTTAAAATAGGGGCCGTAGTCTAGGCAGGTATGACGACGGGCTCCAGAAGCACAAACACGGGTTTGCGGACCATTTGGGATGAAGAAGTTCTGGAGCGGTCAGGAGAAACCCGTAGGAACAGCCAAGCGCTGTTTCCGGGGAAAGGTCGTCGGTTCAAATCCGGCCGGCCCCACCAAAAGCCCCTTTTGTCAAGAGGAGCTCAACACCTACTCTCACAGAATAAAAGGGTCGAATAGAAAAATTATTCCGCGCGATTCTTACCTTCCGAAGAGCTTTGCTACAGTCCTTATTCCTGTTCCTATTTGGCTTCTGTTTGGGTGCTCAACGTGGTCCATTGCAATAGCGTAGCCCAACACGAGCAGAGGATCGAAGCCCTGTTTGACAATTTCAATACAGTATTCATCTTGGATAGTTGCCCAATTCAAATGAACCTTTGCTATAGTTGTTTTGTCTGGCGCTACCATTTCGTATGTATGATGAATTATGTTGCCTTTTATTCTCGCTATTTCGTGGCCATCTGCGTCTTCCATCCACCATTCGCTACCGAACAATTTCAGAATTTTCTTTTTGATTCTGGCCTTGACCTGTCCGTCCTTGTTTTTGATTTCGTACTCATGATGAACAGTGATGACTTTTCCATCAATCTCGCCTAAATGAGTTCCCGAGTTATCTTCAAACCAAAAATGCGGGCCCCAGCTGACAAATTCCTGTTTGACGAAACCTAATTGCTCACCCAGCCTATTCTTGAGAACATAAGTGTTTCTTACCGACAGAAGCCGTTGATCAACCGTGAAATCCCTATTCTCTAACATACTCAATTGCATACACCCAAAGTCAAATCCGCGCATGCTCCAATTATCTCTTGCTAACTCAGAATACCGATTCAAGTTCAGCAAACGGACTCTTGGAAGTGCATTTTGCCTTCAATTTGAAATTGGTCTTCTCTGCATTGTAAAATTTAAACGTAAGTCTAAATCTATACAGCCCCACATTTTTGAGCAACTTTAGAGCAAGCGCTTTGCCACAAAATCGGCAAGAAACTTGCTTTTTGGGCTAGTCATTTGGAGGTAAGAAAGATCATTATGCTGTGCCGTTTGAATCTTACAGAACTGGTCCTGAAAAGAAGGTGTTCGGCATCGAAACAGTGATTGTTCAGGAACTATGTCAAGATCTATTCACGTGATGACAAACCGGGATAGCTTCAAATATCGTTTTAGATTGCTGGTTTCAAGTATTTCTTAGGTTTTAATTCCAAGTAAGAGAGTGATTTGAGGGAAGACCCTCCCTTGCTTTCTAACAACTTCGCCGGCTTCCCTCCAAAAATCATCAAAATCCACTTTAACTCCAAATGGTTTTGCCCACTCAACGCTTAATCTTAGCTCCCTTTCTGCGTCTTTCGGAAGTAAACGCTCTTTTGGGTCGTAAGACAAAACCTTAACTTGAGAGATTCCATTCTTTTCCATCGCTTCGATAATCTCTTTCATTGAAGGCAAAAGCTTATGCCAATATCGTTTGATGGCTGCAAAAAGCATTCCTTGATCTCCTTTTGGCTTACAGCAAGGAAACGAATCATCCGCTATTGCGACAGTGCCGTTTTTCTTTGCAACTCGACAAGCTTCATTCACGGTAGATATGACACCCTTATTTCCTCTTGTGCTTTTTATATCCTGTAAAGCTAGAAAGCTAACAACAGCATCGAAACTTCCTTCTCTGAAGGGAAGGTCTATTGAATCGCAAGCAAACAAAGCTATTCTTTTCTCCATCCCAAATTGTCTTGCAAACCACCGAGTGACCGCAATTGTGCTATGTTCATGAAGAAGGTCAATCCCTACAACTTTTCCATCACTCAAAACAGAAGCTAACTCCATAGTCAAATAGCCTTGGCCATATCCAACCTCTAAAACTAGCCAATGAGGGTTTAGATTAACCTGTTCAACAAGCCATCTTCTGGCTTCACCAAACCTTGAGTATGCTAACTCAAAAGCTCTGCCTTCTTCTTCTATTCTGTCAGTAACCGCCTCGTAGATTTTTTTCCATACCGCCACTGTTTATTCCTCCGTCTCCAAGATGAACCGAATTAGTTAATAAAATATCTGCGAAGATCTCCATGCCAAAATCAGCTATCTGAAAATCATTTTTGGTAGCCCCGAGATAGCTTCAAACTCCCGGATTGATCATTATTCCATGTGATAGGCACTTAATTTGTAAGATTTAACGTAAGTCTAAACCTATAAGGTCCCCACTAAATCAAGAATTGTAGCCATAATGGGACATAACCTTTTTAAGGTCTAAGATTTGTTTAGGCTTCGGTGACTTGATAGTTGGGCTCAGCTGTAGAAGCAATAGATGTTGTTAAGGTCTTCGGCGATATTCGCGCACTAGATGGATTAAGTTTTAGCGTTAAGCATGGAGAAATCTTTGGTCTTATTGGTCCAAATGGAGCTGGAAAAACAACTGCCCTCCGTATTGTTTCCACATTGCTTTTGCCTACAGCGGGCACCGTGAATGTCTTCAACTTAGATGTTATTAATGACGCTGCAGAGGTTCGTAAAATTATAACTTATCTTCCCGAGGAGGCTGGATCTTACCGGAACCTTTCTGGTTGGGAGTATTTGGAGTTTATGGCCAAATTCAACATCAAAGGTAAGAATGAGCTTAATAGAATGATTAAGGAAGCGGCGGAAATTACCGGTTTGGGTGAACGCTTGAAGGATAAGACTAAGACCTACAGCAAAGGAATGAAAAGAAGGCTTCTTGTTGCAAGAGCTTTAATGAATAAGCCTAAACTAGCAATTTTAGACGAACCGACAAGCGGATTGGACGTTCTCCACGCTTATCACGTTAGAGAAATAATCAAACGATATATTGAAGAACACGGCGTAACGGTGCTGCTTTCAAGCCACAATATGCTTGAAGTTGAACACCTATGCGACAGAGTCGCACTACTTAATAAGGGTAAAATTGTTGCAGAGGGAAAACCGCAAGAACTAAAAGAAAAATTTCAAAGCGCAAACTTAGAAGAAGTTTTTGCGAAGGTGGTTGGGCTTGCTTAAAGGCTTCATAAACATTCTTGTTAAAGAGATTAAAGAATTAGTTAGAGATCCAAAAGTACTGTTGGGAATGATAGTTGTTCCGCTGATAATGTTTCCAGTGTTGGGCCTCATAATGGGCTATTCAATGCAGTCAGCACGGGAACAAGCTGAAAAAGCCACACTTCTGGTCGTAGACAATGACGGAGGAAACTGGGCCAAAAATTTCACAGAGTATCTCAATTCTTCGGTGAAAGTTTCTGTTGTCAATAATATAGCTCTAAACAATGACGTAGTTCTAAAATTGTTGTCAGACCATAACGTGACACAGTTTATAGAGATTCCAAGCGGTTTCAGTGCGAATATGACTAAGTATATTAATGGCAATATTGAGATAAATGCAGCTGTGAATTTTTATGGAGTTTTCTCGGGTGGCGGAATTCTTCAAGAGGTTGGTTCTGCAATTATTGACAGTTTAGTGGCAGGTTTCAACAGAGTAGTCGCTCCTAATGCCGTGTATACCTTTAAATCAGCTATTATTAAAGGAGAGGTTCAGGAAGGTGTTGATCCAAGTGTGCTTTCTCGGCTGATGCTTTCACAAGCGATTGCCATGCCAATCACCATAATGATTTTGCTCACCTATTCTATGTCGATAGCTGCAACCTCAGTAGCCATGGAAAAAGAGGAGAAAACCTTAGAAACATTATTGACTTTGCCCATGGACCGCTTCGCAATTCTTATGGGAAAGCTGTCAGGTTCTATCCTTGTTGCGGCTGTTGGCGCTGTAGCATACATGATTGGCTTCGATTACTACATGGGTTCTTTCACAGCAGCTATTCCTAGCACAACCCTCGATTTGGTTTCTTTAGGAATTGTTCCTTCACTGTTTGGTTATTTGCTTCTAGGAATTTCGCTTTTCGTTACCTTGCTTTCAGCCTTGGCATTGGCAGTAATCATGTCTGCTTTTTCCGAAGATGTGCGCAGTGCTCAATCCCTCGTCGGCAACATCACTCCTATAATAATCATCCCAGCACTCCTCCTAATGTATTTGGACGTTAACTCTCTGCCATTAGCATTAAAAATCTTCATTTATGCACTTCCCTACAGCCATCCCATCATAGCTGCTAAAGCCGTAATGATGGGTGACTACTGGACTGTTGTTTGGGGCATTGTTTACGTTACTATTTTCACTCTTGTCATATTGTATGCTGCGTCACGGTTGTTTGCAACTGAGAAAATTTTAACGGCAAAATTAAAGTTTAGATGGTTAAGAAAACGCGCGAAAAAACCCACTGAAGAGCTTCAGTAAAGCTTTTCCATTAGAACCATTCAGATTTGTTTCTGGTGCATAAAAATGGGTATTCAACAAATTGAAGTTTACCCTATTACTTTAGGCTATAAAGAACCTTTCAGAATTGCTCCTGGAGCAAGCATTGAGAGCCATAACGTCATCGTAAAAATAATCACTGACTATGATGTGGTTGGTTGGGGTGAATCTTCACCGTCGGAGAGAGTGACTGGCGAGACTGCAGAAACAGTTATAAAAACTCTTGGTAAAATTGCCGTGAAGCTTATCGGCATGTGTCCCTTAAGAATAGAGCAAGACGTTGAACTCATGGATTCCGTTGTTGATGGTAATCCCGCTGCAAAAGCCGCTATAGACATGGCGTTACATGACATTTTAGGAAAAACCGTTCGCAAGCCACTTTTCATGTTAATTGGCGGCTACCGCACCGAAGTCTTAACAGACATAACTTTGAGCATTAAATCGCCGAAGGAGATGGCCAATGACGCTGTTAAAGCTATTAAGAAAGGGTTTAAAGCCCTAAAAGTTAAGGTAGGAGTTAACCCAGTTGAAGATGTTGAACGCATTAAGCTTATCCGTGAATCGGTCGGTAGCGACGCACAAATAAGGATTGATGCAAATCAAGGCTGGACGCCAAAACAGGCAATAGAAGCTCTCAACAAGATAGAGAAATTTAACATTCAATTTGCCGAGCAACCCGTCCCTGCAGAGGACATTAAAGGATTAATAGATGTTAGAAAAAACTCGCCTATACCAATAATGGCTGATGAAAGCGTCCACTCGCCAGAAGATGCCTTACGCCTAATACAAGCCGAAGCCATAGATCTCATAAACATAAAGCTGATGAAAAGCGGAGGAATACTGAAAGGTAGAAAAATCGCCGCGATTGCTGAAGCTGCTGGAATACCCTGCATGATTGGGTGCATGGGAGAATCGGAAATAGGCATAGCTGCTGGAGCCCATCTAGCCGCAGCAGTCCAAAATATAAAATACGCAGACTTGGACTCCGACCTTCTTCTAAAAGATAGGCTCGTTAAAAAGGGAGGGATAGAAGTTAAAAAATCACTGCGAATATTCTCGAAACAGCACGGGTTAGGCATAACAGAAATAGACAATAAACTGCTGGGAAAACTGCTAAAGATTTACAAGTAACTTACAAATTAAATTAACTTAAACTTGAGAGGTTTCTTGTTTGGTTTCGCTTAGGGCTTTAGCGCCTTCATTAACTCGTATTACAATTGCCGCAGCTGTTGGGGCTGCGCTCCACATTGGTCAGGGTAATCCTGATTTTGTAGATGCGAAGGCTGTCGAGTTTTCAAGAGCTGTATTAGCTCAGACAGATGTGGAAGGGGAAGTTATTTCATGTGAAGGACCTAAAGACAATGCACCCGCATTCATGCGTAGGGAGAAAGTTGGAACGGGAAAAGGCCCCAAAGTCGAGTTTGTCATAGACCCTGTTGATGGCAGTACAGCTGCTTCAAAGGGAAGAAAAGACGCTATTTCTGCTCTTGCTTGTGCACCTGCTGGCTGTTTTCAAGTTCTTCCGGACGATGGATACTATTTCAAAGTGGCAACTAACCACCATTCAACTGGCAAAATATCTTTGGATATGTCCATCGAAGAAATGGTGCAAGCGGTAGCTAGGGAAAAGGGGTTGCTTCTTGAAAATCTCACCGTTATAATGTTGGAACGGGAAAGGCATTTAGAGATTCTGCAGAGACTTAGAAAGCTGGGTGTAAGGATTATTTTGATTCCTGACGGGGACATTGCAGCGGCGGTTGTCACATGCATTCCCAGCTCGGGTGTTGACCTTCTCGTAGGCGCTGGTGCTGGACCAGAAGCAACTATTGCGGCAACTGCTGTAAAATGTTTAGGTGGAACCATGCTTGTAAAAGTGTGGAAGGATAAAAAAGATAATCCTAACAGGATGGATAGGCTTAAAACTGAAGGTGTTGATGTGAACAAAACTTACAATGAAGACGAGTTAGCTAAGGGCAATGAATTAGTTTTTGCGGCCTCTGGCGTAACGAAAGGCGAACTTCTAGACGGCGTTCGCTTTATTCCAAACGGAGCCATTATAAACTCGATTTGTATGAGATTGCCAAGCGGAACGATAGAGAAGTCAGAAGCAACCTTGCGGTTTAAAGGGCACCCAATTTACAAACACTTTCTAAGGTAAGGCTGTGAATCCTAAAAGACTTCTAATTGATGGAACTGCCCATCTCCATACTCAACTATGGGTAGGGATACATCGTCGATTCTTCAGCCTCTAGGAGTGTTAGAAAAAGAGAAAGAAGCAGAAGAGAAAATAGAAGAAGAAATAGAAAAAAGGTTAAAAACTGGTCATTTGTCATCTTTCAGAAAACCAACGAGTTTTGGCATTAGTTCAATGCCCTGCTCTAAAATGCCCAAGCTTCCTTTTTTACATTCTTTTTCAGAGAACCGCAATAACCTGTCACCCTTGATTTTGTTACCAGCTATAAGTAGTGGAACTGGATCATCACTATGCGCTTTCAGTTTGCAAGGTGTTGAGTGATCCGCTGTAACACAAATTATAGAGTTTTCTAACTCTATTCTATTTAGCAATGCTCCAAAAAAGTACTTATCAATTATAGAGATTAGATGTGTTTTAAGATCGAATTTTCCATCGTGACTGGGTTCGTCTGGACCTTTAATGTGTATGTAAAAACAATCATAAGAAGGTAACAGCTCAAGTAGTTTCTCCACCCTTAGCACGCAGTCCTTTTTGAGGTCATGTGAGGGAGCAGGGAGAACTGTTATCTGCATACCAGCCAGCTTGGAAATCCCTTTTTCGACAGGCATATCTGTAAGAGAAACGAAACGAGCACCATATCTTTCATTTATATTGAAAAATTTTGGTAAAAGATGTCCTGCATCCCTAGTAAGTATGACGTTTGCCTTTAACTTCCCTTCAGTAACGCGCCTTTTGTTTATTTCATGTTCATCCAAAACTGTATGGCTTTTCTCAACAAACTCGTTCACGAGTTTTGCAGAAATTTTCGCTTCCTCAGTTTCATCCATAGGCTCGCATTTTTTAAGAACCATTTCAATTTCGATTTTTGCTACGCCAAGCTCCTCAATCCTAGAATAGGCTGGATCCGTATTTGTTATTCTACTTGAGAGAGGCTTTTCCTTGCTTCTTATGACCAAAACTGCCCTGTGTCCAATAGTATTCTTAAATTCAAAACCTGCCGGGTAAGATTCCAATTTCACCTTCTCATTTACAGCTTTACTTAGCTCAACGGCCTCTTCGTTGGTTAAGCTTCTCCCTGCTCTGCGATCAATGATTTCTTTTTCACGACCTAACGTTGCGAAGTTGCATCTCAAGGCTAGATCACCATCCTTCACGGGTACATCGGCACCAACGGCTTCAAATATCCCTCTTCCAGTACTGTACTTGAAAGGGTCGTATCCTAAGATTGAGATAGCAGCCACGTCGCTTTCCGGAGCGATATCTTTCCTAACAGTATACATCAATCCAGTTTTGCCTCTTTTAGCAAGAAAGTCCATGCTAGGCGTTTCAGCAGCCTCTAATGGGGTCTTATTTCCTAACTCTTCGATTGGCAAGTCGCCCATGCCGTCTATGACCACGTAAATTAACTTTAAAATATAATATACCCCCATTCTTTATCGGATCATTTTTTGCTTTTCCTCAAGAATCTTTCAACATCTTTTCGTGTCGTTAACGCTCTTACACCCACCTTTGTGATTTTAAGTCAGCTGTGACCTTCGCAAACTCGACGGAATCCACAACTTTTACTGGATACGTGGAAACACTGAACATGGTATCAGAGGTCATAGCGAACACTCCATCCGCCCCCTTCTTTACTATAGTAATTTCCGGTTCAGTATTGATAAGGATTTTCGCCGCATTTTCTGGCTTATTTTCACCAGTTAACTCCTTTGCTTCCTCTTGATTCAAGTTGATTCAGTCTTCAGGTTCTTAGGATTAAGCGTAAAAACTGCGACATCGTGGCCCAACTCAACGAACTTGTTTTCTCTAGAATCAAATAAAGGACTCAAGTTCAGAACATACTTGAAATTAGCATGCACGAATGGGGGGTCGTTTAATGGGGCTGCCCGGATTTGAACCGGGGTCTAGAGAGCCCGAGTCTCCAAGCCTAGACCAAACTAGCCGACAGCCCCATGGTGGTGACCCTTCTTTTTGATGTCATAAAAATAAGTATTCCCTAACAC
>Ga0315309_1000113_pt1 | contig 46599 bp, 33 predicted proteins | sample TDP4_MG_FD_203080 | JGI IMG/M metagenome (GOLD analysis project Ga0315309, IMG submission 203080) | Freshwater sediment microbial communities from Lake Towuti, South Sulawesi, Indonesia - TDP4 | ecosystem: Environmental > Aquatic > Freshwater > Lake > Sediment | place: Indonesia: South Sulawesi... | reverse complement strand
CTGGACGAGGCCACGGGGGAGGTCGGCCTGACCAAAGCTTCGACCACGCCCCACAACTTTGCCATCGGCGTGGAAGACACCCTGAACAAGTCCGCCATCAACGTGGCCGACACCACCTTCTTCGTCCACGGCTCGACCATTATCATCAACGCCCTGACCGAACGCAAAGGGGTCAAGACGGGCCTCATCACCACCAAGGGCTTCCGCGATGTCCTGGCGATCACCCGTGCCAACCGCCCCGACATCTACAACATGTACTACACCAAGCCGGAGCCCTTTGTGCCTCGCTACCTGCGGTTGGAAGTGAGGGAGCGGGTCAATTACAAGGGGGAGGGCCTTGAGCCTCTGAGCGAGGACGACATGCGCCAGGTGGCGGGATTTTTCAAAAAGGAGGGCGTAGAAGCCATTGCCGTGTGCTTCCTGCACTCTTATGCCAACCCGGACCACGAGGCACGCTGCGGCGAGCTACTGCGAGAGTTGCTGCCCGATGTCCCCGTCACTCTCTCCCACGAGATCACCAAGGAATGGCGGGAGTACGAGCGCACCAACACCACCGTGCTGAACGCTTACGTCCAACCCATCGCCGTCCAATATCTGAACACCCTGGAGAAGGACCTGAGCGAGATGGGCATGGGGCCGGTGGCGCACATCATGCAGTCCAACGGTGGGATTGCCACCTTCGAGATGGCCCGCCAGGCGCCCATCAAAACCTGCGAGTCTGGCCCGGTGGCCGGTGTCATCGGCGCGGCCGTCATCGGCGATCTGTTGGGTGAGCCCAACATCATCTCTCTGGATATCGGCGGCACCACGGTCAAGAGCTCGCTGGTCGAGAACGGCGTACCCAAGATCACCACCGACTACAAGATCGAGTACCGGCGCGATTGGGAAGGCTATCCCATCAAAGTGCCCACGGTGGACATTGTGGAGATCGGCGCCGGCGGCGGCTCTATCGCCTGGGTAGACAAAGCAGGCTCGTTGCGCGTCGGCCCGGTCAGCGCCGGCGCGGTGCCCGGCCCGGCCTGTTACGATGCCGGCGGTGAGAAGCCGACCGTCACCGACGCCAACCTGGTGGTCGGGCGCATCAATCCCGATTACTTCCTGGGGGGCGAGATCAAGGTCTCCATGGACAAAGCCCGCCAGTCCATGCAAGAGATCGCCGACCATTTTGGGATAAGCATCGAGGAGGCGGCTATGGGTGTCATCCGCTTGGCCGATGCCAACATGATTAACGCTCTGAAGCTGGTCTCAGTGCGGCGCGGTTACGACCCCCGCGAGTTCACCCTGGTGGCCTTTGGCGGTGGCGGCTCGATGCACGCCGCGGCCCTGGCCCGCGAGTTGCGGGTCAGGAGGATCGTGGTGCCCACTGCCCCGGCCGTCTTTTCCGCCTGGGGCATGTTGATGGCCGACCTGCGCAACGACTATATCCGCACCAGGGTGGTCGGTACCGATCACATCAAGCCGGCTGAGTTTAGCAGTGTTTTTGCCGAGATGGAGAAGGAAGCGGCTGAAGAGTTGGCAGCCGAGAAGGTGGAAAAGGACCAGATAGTCTTCCAGCGCTTTGCCGACATGCGCTACATGGGCCAGGAGCACACGGTCAAGGTTCCCATCCCCGGCGGCAAGCTGATGAAGAAGGACATGCCGGAGATCAACGAGCGCTTCCATCAATTGCACGAGCATGCCTACACCTTCCGCCTGGAATCGCCCGTCGAGCTGGTCAACTTTCACCTGACGGCGCTGGGCCAGGTGGAAAAACCCAAGATCACCCGCCTCAACAAGGATAACACTCGTACTGTAAAGGAAGCCTATAAAGGAGAGCGTCAAGTCATATTCGATAAAGGCTTTATGAGGACGCCGACCTATGAGCGCGATCGGTTGCCGGTTGGGGCGACGCTTTCTGGACCGCTGATCGTCGAAGAACCGGCCGCCACGACCGTGGTCTTCCCAAGCCAACGACTGAGTGTGGACGAGTACGGCTTCCTGCACATTGAAGAGGAGTAACTACCAGCCTCACCCCCCGGCCCCCTCTCCCAAAGCGGAAAAGCACGCTTCGGGAGAGGGGGAGGGCGAAGTTTCCCCCTCTCCTGACGACGCCCTTTGTCGTCAGGAGAGGGGGTTAGGGGGTGAGGTGAGCAGTTACGAGGAGCAATAGAAAATGGCAAAACCAAAAGTTGATCCCTTCACCATGGAAATCATCAAAGACGCGCTGGTGGCCATTGGTGACGAGATGTTTGTCGCCACGCAGCGCACCAGTATGAGCACCATCATCTACGAGGTGCTGGACTATGCCTGCGGCCTGACCGACAACAAGGCCCAGCTCATCACCCAGGGGAACGGCGTGACCTTGTTCCTGGGTACTCTAACCTCTGGCGTGCAAGCCATCCTGGACAAGTTCGGTCTCGACGGCCTGGAACCCGGCGACATCATCCTGCATAACGATCCCTACACCGGCGGGGGCACCCATCTCTCCGATGTAGCTCAGTTCATGCCCATCTTCTACGATGGCAAGATCGTGGGTTTCGCTGCCAACAAAGGCCACTGGACCGAGGTAGGCGGCATGGCCCCCGGCTCCTGGACCACCGATTCCACCGAGATCTACCAGGAAGGGTTACAGTTCCCTTGCATCAAGCTTTACAAGGGAGGAGAACTCGACCAAAGCCTGGTGGACCTCATCGCTGCCAACGTGCGCACGCCAGAGATGAGCCTGGGCGATATGTTTGCCCAGGCCGCCTCCGTACGCCTGGGAGCCAAGCGCTTCCAGGAAATGTGCGACCGCTATGGGCTGGACCTGGTGCAGGCCGGCATCGAGGCCCTGCTGGACTATGGCGAGGAGATGACCCGCAAGGAGTTGGCCAAGCTGCCCAAAGGCGTCTACGAAGCGGTGGATTACATTGACGACGATGGCGTGGGCAACGGTCCCTTCAAGGTGTGTGTCAAGGTCACCATCACCGACGATGAGTTCATTTGCGACTTTACCGGCACCCATCCCCAGGTGCCCGGCCCGGTCAACTGCAGTCGCTCTGGTCTCTATACGGGGGTGCGCACCATCTTCAAGGCGCTGACGGATCCGTCCATCCCCACCAACGAGGGCTGTTTCCGTCCCCTGAAGATCATCTGTCCCGACCGGACAATCTTCACCTGCGAGAGGCCAGCCGCTACATCCACCTACTGGGAGACTGTGCTCTACGTCTCCGATCTGGTCTGGAAGGCCATGGCTCCCATCGTACCCGATCGGCTGCCGGCTGGCCATTTCTTGAGTATATGTGGCGTGGTGTTGGCCGGCAAGCACCCTGATACCGGTGAGCTGTTCCTGCTAGTCGAACCCCAGGCCGGAGGCTGGGGGGCCGGGCACGACAAGGATGGCGAGGGCGGTCTGGTTAGCGTGGGCGATGGCGAGACCTACATCATCCCTGTAGAGGTCTGTGAGACCCGCTATGGCGTGCTGGTGGACCAGTACGGCTTTGACATCTGCGAGGGCGGGGCGGGACGGCAGCGGGGTGGCCGGGGCCTGGTGCGCGACTACCGCATCACTGCTGACGAGGCCTGGTACACTGGCACCTTCGGCCGCTACAAGTTCAGGCCCTGGGCCATGGAGGGTGGCCAGGAAGGCCCGCCGAACTATACCAAGTTCATTTTTGCCGATGGCCGCGAGCCCGTCATCGTCGGCAAGTCGGCACGCGTTCACCTCAAGAAGGGTGACGTGGCCCGGCTGATCACCGCCACCGGTGGCGGCTGGGGCAACCCCTACCAGCGGCCGATCGAGGCGGTGCAAGAGGACGTCAAGAACGGCTACATCACCGTCGAGATAGCCGAGAAAGACTACGGGGTGATCATAGACCCCAACACCCTGGAGGTCACCGGGGTCACGAAGGAACGAGACTAAGCCCCGGCCAAGGGCGAACGGATGGCCCTTGCCTGGTGCCTGTTAGAGAAACAGCTTTCAAACAAAATATCAGCGAATGATGAGGATAAAATGGTGGGAAACAAAGATTTGACTAGTAAGGTACCAGAGGCTCCCTCTGAAGCCAGTTTCACTGATCTGAAGAGTGCGATTGGGGAACTTGTTTTGATTCCCGGCGGTGAGTTCCTTATGGGCTCGGATTCAGAGGGAGATCACAGCCCCGTTCACAAGGTATACATTGACTCCTTCTATATGGACAGGTATGAGGTAACTAACGCGCAGTACCTGAGGTTCTGCGAAGAAACGGGACACCGGCTGCCAGATTTCTGGGATATGGATGGTTTTCGATGCGGCCCCGACTACCCGAATCATCCAGTCGTTGGAGTGAGTTGGCTAGACGCTACCGCGTACGCAGAATGGTGTGGCAAGAGACTCCCGACTGAAGCCGAGTGGGAGTATGCGGCCAGGGGTGGGCTGGAGGGCGTGAGCTACCCCAACGGTGAAACGCTTAGTCCATCCGACGGGAACTATAACCGGTCAGACAAGGGCGGCCCGGTCGCGGTCGGCAGCTATCCGCCAAACGGCTTTGGTCTTCACGACATGCAGGGAAACGTTGTCGAGTGGGTCTGGGACGTCTACGATCCGGACTACTACTCGTTAAGTCCTTCGGTGAATCCGCAGGGGCCCGAGTCTGGTAGGTTCCGGGTGATCCGCGGGGGCGGCTGGCACTCGGGTCCGTCTTGCAACAGGGTGTACTATCGGAATGCGCTTCCATTGAGCTGGGTGGATTTCAATGTGGGTTTCCGGTGCGCCAAGGATAAGGACTATTGAGAGAATATGGCGACTATCGAGTACAAGACACTGGTCATGGCCGGTCCGATGCGCTGGGTTGTGCTGACCACGGATGGAAAAGTCACCACTTTGGCCTGGTTTGTCAAGGTGCGCTATACGGCCCAGGGTGTTGGTACTGTGCTCTTTGCCCGCAGCGACCTCCATGGCGATGGACACGACGATGTCTTTGCGGTGTTCAGCGATAACCTGGCCATGGCGGAACATCTGCGGGATGACATTTTCAGCTACACGGTCTTTGCCGGCGTCCCCGGTCAGACTCCACCGGCTCCCATTGTGGGAGCCATCTTTGAGAGTCAGGACGACTTTCCAAACTGCATCGTCGAGTCCATGAGAGCCGTGGGTGGCACGACCTTCACCCTCTCATTTCGGGATTTTGGTCCACCGAAGGCTTACGTGCGGGCAGTCAACGAGCATCTGACCGAAGTGGGGGCCTTCGTTGTGCCAGCCGAGTTCTCATTGGAGATCAATGGCGTCACCCCTGTCGGCCAGCCAGAGGTAGGGCCTCTGGCCGAAGCGCCACCAGTAGGAGCCGACTTGCAGAACCTGTGGTATGAATGAGAAGTTGATGGAGAGGAGATCAACCATGCCCTTTACATTAGGCACGGAAGGCCAGCCAGACTACTATGCCTATGAACTGGCGTTGGCCGCTCACAAGGTGGTGACCGAGGTAATGCCGGTCCAACCGGGTCAGCAGGTGGTCATCACCGCCGACACGGCCAGCGACCCCCGCGCCGTGCAGGCCACCGCTCAGGCCGTCTTCGCTGTGGGCGGGATGCCCACTGTGATCTGGTACCCCACTTTGCCCCAGCCTTGCATGGACCCGCCCGCCCCGGTGGCCAACGCCCTTCTCAAGGCCGACCTGTGGATCGAGTTTGCCACCGCCTACCAGCTCTACAGCCCGGCCTACGAGGCGGCCATTGCCGCTGGCTGTCCCTACCTCTGTCTGACGGGCATGGACGTGGATATGATGGTGCGCACCATCGGCCGCGTCAACTATCCTGCCCTAGACAAGATGAAGACCCGGCTCTACGAGTTGTCCCAGGCAGCCGAGACCATCCGCGTCACCAGCCCAGCCGGCACCGAACTGACGATGAGAATTGACAAGGCTGGCGATCCTTTCTGGGAACCGCCACCAACCGAGGGAGGCTATCCAGTGATGTTGGGTGGGCAGTCGGGCTTCATGGCCCACCATGGGAGCTTCCAGGGAACCCTGGTGTTCGATGGGTGTCTTTGGCCCCCGGCTGACCTGGGGCTGCTCCACTTCCTGGTGGTGTTGCACATCGAGGAGGGCTACATCCGGCACATCGAGGGAGGCCACGAGGCCAGGCTTTTCGAGCGCTGGCTGGCGAGCTTTGATGACCCGATCATGTATATGGTGGATCACGCCTGCTACGGCTTCAACCCCGGCGTGAGCCGACCCACGGGACGCATCCTGGAGGATGAGCGCGTCTTCGGCTGCATGCAGTTCGGCATCGGCCCTTCCAGCAAGGGGGCACCCAGCCACACCGATGGCGTGGTCCTCAACCCCTCGGTCTGGGCCGACGATGTACAGTTGGAAGAAGAAGGGCGATACGTCCATCCAGAGCTGATCGAGCTCTGCCGGGAGATAGGAGCCCCTGGCTACTGATGGGATGCGGTGAGGCAAACGTGAAGTGAATGTCGAATCTGGGACACAGTCAGCAGTAGATCAGCGCACCGCCGAACTGGCAACGGTCAATGAACAATCCCAACAGGAAGTCACCGAGCGCAAGCGGGCCAGCGGAGCAATCCGCACGCTTGGTCAGTTCTCAGACAGTATTGTCGAGAATGTTAATGTCTGGCTGAATGTATACGACACACAACTCAACATCGTGGTCTGGAATAAAGTTGCAGAAGAAATCAGTGGCTACTCACGCGAAGAAGTCGTAGGGCATAGCAAGATATGGGAATGGTCCTACCCGGACGAGGAGTATCGTAAGGCGATCATTGCGAAATCGGCCACCCTGGTAGAAAAAGATGAAACGCTGGAGTATTTTGAGACGAGGATGCGATGCAAGGACGGTGAAACCAAGACTATGTTGTGGAACACCCGGAGTCTAGTAGACGAAAAGGGCACTATCTACGGTGCTATCACCTTTGGCTACGATATCACTGACCGCAAGCGGGCGGAGGAGGCACTTCAAAAGGCTCACAATGAGATATCGGCTCTATACAACGTAGCGTCAGTGGCAAGCGCATCGCTTGATCTGGACACCATTCTAGAACGATCCCTGGACCGTGTACTGGCAACCATGAAGAGCGACAAAGGCGCTATCCACCTGTTGGATGAAGAGGAGAGGACGCTGCGTCTGGCCGCCCAACAGGGTATCCCGCCCAACGTTATGGCTCAGATCGATCCTGTAGTGTCTGGCAGTGGTCTTGTGGGCTGGGTGTTCGATCATGGCAAACCGCTGATAATACCCTACATGGCAAACGATCCGCGAGCGCCCCAGGCGGTCCGCACGAGCGATCTTCACACTTATGTCGGTGTGCCGATGCGAGCCAAGGGGAGGGTGCTAGGGGTGTTCAGTGTGTTTGGAGAGGCCGGGCATCAATTCTGCGTGGAAGAGATGACTTTGCTAGCTTCTATTGCCGACCAAGTGGGGGTGGCGGTGGAAAATGCGCGGCTGTATCAGCAGGCTGAGCGACTGGCAGTGATGGAAGAGCGAGAGCGGTTAGCGCGAGACCTCCACGACTCGGTAACCCAGTCACTTTACAGTCTGACTCTCTTTGCCGAAGCGGGACGGCGATTGATCAGGGCTGGAGACTTGGAGCGTGCGGAGAGTTACCTAGCCCGGCTTAGTGAAACCGCCCAGGATACGCTCAAGGAAATGCGGTTGCTGGTTTACGAACTGCGGCCCCCAGCGCTGGAACGGGAGGGCCTTGTGGGGGCTATACAACATAGATTGGGTGCCGTCGAGAGACGAGTTGGCATGAAGGCCCACCTGCTGGTGGATGACATGATCAAATTGCCGGCGTCCATGGAAGAGGGGCTGTACCACATTGCGCAAGAGGCGCTAAATAATGCCCTGAAGCATGCTGCGGCTACGTCGGTGACGGTGCGCATCCGCGTCGTAGACGAGCAAGTGGAGCTAGAGATAGTAGACAATGGTATAGGTTTCGATCCCGACACCGCTGGCAATGGAGGCGGCATGGGCCTAGTGAACATGCAAGAAAGGGCGGAGAAGCTGGGGGGCACGTTGCGGACGGTTTCGGCGTTGGGGGAAGGGACAAAGGTGAGTGTGAGCGTGAAGGTTCGTCAGGGCTCGCAGGAACTCGTTAGGAATTCATGAGAGTGTCTATGAGCCCTTGTGAGTTTCGGGAGGCAGGTATCTCATTGACCGAAACCATCCGTGTTTTCATTGCCGATGATCACGCCGTGGTGCGGGAAGGGCTGCGAGCCTTGATCAGCACCGAACCGGGAATAGAGGTTGTGGGGGAAGCAGCAGACGGGGGAGAAGCGGTGGCGAGAGTTCGCTCGCTGCAGCCTGACGTCATCTTGCTCGACCTGGTGATGCCCTGCAAAAGCGGCATCGAGGCCATCAGTGAGATCACGCAGGAGAACCCCGCAGCGCGTATCCTCGTCCTCACCAGCTTTGCCGATGACGACAAAGTCTTCCCGGCCATCAAAGCCGGGGCACTGGGCTATCTGTTGAAAGATGTGTCGCCCCAGGAGTTGCTCCAAGCTATTCGCGACGTTTACCGGGGCGAGCCGTCGCTCGACCCCACCATTGCCCTTAAATTGATCCACGAACTCAAACGCCCCACGGATCTGCCGCCAGCCCCAGAGTCGCTCACAGAACGTGAAATGGAGGTTCTGAGACTGGTAGTGCGCGGGCTCACCAACCAGGAGATTGCCGAAATGCTGGGGATCAGCGAACGGACCGTGCGTACCTACGTCGGCAATATCCTGGGCAAGTTGCACCTGGCCAATCGCACCCAGGCGGCGCTGTACGCGCTCCGGAAAGGGCTGGCCAGCCTGAATTCAACCTGACAAAGCTCCTACGTCATTTGTCGTAGCCCACTGGTCTTTTTGGTTGGACAAAACCCTTCTTTTGACCGATGTGCGTCGGGCTGAAAACATGTATAATAATAGATATAAGGTGATAGGGCAACCTATAGGAGCGCCGGGGATCTGACAATGGCATATATAAACAAACACTGGCGCTGATAGCGGTGTCGCTTGGCCTCGGCGGGGACCAGTATGATTTTCGCCGCGGCAATGCGACCCTAGACCAGCGGAAGGGCTTATGAGAGGAGGTGAGGCCGCCTGGCAAAGATATAACTTGCTGCAATCCAAGCTCCGTAACACTTGACGAGGCGTGGGCAGCCTAAGGGATGACAGACCACTATCCGACAAATAAGCTGTATTGCTTTAAGGAGGGAAGAAAAATGTTCAAGTCCAACAAGTGGTGGCTGCTGACCAGCCTGGTCGTCCTCGGCTTGGCCCTGGCAGCTTGCTCACCAGCCACCGTAGAGCCAACCGAGGTGCCGCCGACGGCCACGCCAGTCGAAAAGATCCAGATTGGTCTTTTCGTTCCGGTGTCGGGCAACACCTATGAAGAAGCCCGCCTCAGGGGTGCCCAGGAAGCAGCCGCTAAACTGAACGCCGAAGTAGTCAATTTTGCCGGCGACTACGATGCCTTGAAACAGATCAACCAGATTCAGGACGCCATCGCCTCCAAGAACTTTGACGCGCTGCTCATTCATCCGATTGACAGCAATGCCGTTGTGCCGGTCGTCGAAGATGCTCTCAAGGCAGGCCTGGTAGTGGTCGGCGCAGATTCCCCAATCGGCCCCAACCCCGACTCGCTCGAGCCGTACCCTGAGGGCGTTGTGGCGTTTATCGGACGCACGGGCAAGGCGACGGGCGAGTGGCTTGGGCAGGCCGTTATCAAAGCCTGCGAGGGCAAGGACCCGTGTGAAGTGGCATATTTGATTGGCATGCAGAACCTGACCATCGATCAAGTGCGATACCAAAATCTTCAAGATACCATCAAGCCCTATCCCAACATCAAGATCGTGGCTTTCCAGGAGGCCCTGTACCGAAAAGACAAGGGGTACGAAGTCATGCAGAATGTCTTCCAGGCTAATCCCAACATCAGCGTCGTCGCTACGTCAGGCGACCAGATGGTCCTCGGAGCGCTGCAAGCGGCCGAAGAAGCGGGTCTGAAAGACGTCAAGTTTATCGGAAACGGGGCCAGCAAAGAAGGCTGCGACGCGCTGAAAGCGGGGAAGTTTTATGCGACCATTGCCGACATCCCCTACACTCAGGGCCAGCTCCTGGTCGAAACGGCTGTGAAAGCCGTGCGGGGTGACAAATCCTTTGCGACTTCAGTTGACCTCAACAAGGTGTCGCCGCCGCTGCCCAAACACGGTCCCGTGATCAGCAAGGAAGACTTGAGCGAGTACGAATGCCAGTGGTAGCACCTGGCCACATCGTTGCACGGTGAACTCGCAGCCGATGAACTCGACAGTTCATATCGAGTTACGCAATGTTGGCAAGCGGTTCGACGCGGTCGAAGCGCTTGCCAACATCAATCTTAATGTCGTCCGAGGCACGATCCACGCCCTGGTCGGTGAGAATGGCGCCGGCAAGTCAACGCTGGGTAAGATCGTCAGCGGCGTGATTCGACCCGACCAGGGCGAGGTGATCGTCAATGGACAACGAGTGCACTACACCTCACCACGTGACGCGTTGGCGGACGGCATCACGATGATCTCGCAGGAGCTTACGCTCGTGCCGAAACTCGGCGTGCTTGAGAACGTCTTTCTCGGCATGGAGACGCATCGAGCGGGTATTCTGCAAGGCGATGACATGCGGCAGCGCTATGAGAGGTTGACTGCCCGTTCCGGCTTCAGTCTGCCGACCGATGTGTCCGTAGCCAAGATGAGAGTAGCCGATCAGAAGAAAGTCGAGATCCTGCGAGCGATCGCTCGAAATGCTCAGTTGATTGTCATGGATGAGCCTACGGCTGCCTTGTCCGCGGATGAAACCGAGAAACTCCTCGACATCGTCCGCTGGCTGCGCGATGCCGGCACCACCATTGTTTACATTTCCCACTTCCTGGAAGAGGTTCTTAGCCTAGCCGACATCGTGACCGTGCTCCGCAACGGCCAACTCGTTCGGACCGCGCCCGCGCGCCAGGAAACTCCCGAAAGCCTGGTCACGGCCATGCTCGGCCGGGCAATGAACCTGGCCTTTCCACCCAGGATTCCTCTGGCGCCCGATGCTCCTGTGGTGTTCTCGGTCGAGGGCCTCACGCGGGCAGGCCTCATCGAGAACGTGTCTCTCAACATTCGGGCCGGAGAGATCGTCGGGCTGGCAGGGCTGGTGGGCAGCGGGCGCTCAGAGGTGGCACGGGCTATCTTTGGCGCGGATCGGCGCGATCGAGGTGTGATCAAAATCGTCGGACAACACGCGCAGATCGAGTCGCCGGCCGATGCAATACGCGCCGGGCTCGTCCTCTTGCCCGAGAGCCGCAAATTGCAGGGCCTCGTCATGGGCCTCGAGGTCGGTCATAACGTCACGCTCCCTCACCTGGATACGCTAAGCCGCGCAACGTTGATCCGAGGGCGTCAGGAACATCGCGAGACGAAGGACCTGCTAGCCAACCTTGACGTCAGACCGCCGGAGCCACGGGTGAAGGTGACCAGCCTGTCCGGGGGTAACCAGCAGAAAGTCTTATTTGCGAAGTGGTTGTTTCGGCGACCCCGAATCCTGATCGCCGACGAGCCGACCAGGGGCGTGGATGTGGGGGCCAAGCAGGCCATCTATCGGCTGCTCAACTCGCTCGCCGAACAGGGGATGGGGGTGCTTCTCATCTCGTCGGAGATCGAAGAAGTGCTGGGACTCGCTCACCGGGTTTATGCCATGCGTCAGGGTCGCGTCGTGGCAGAATTTGAAGGATCGTTGCTGACGGAAGACGCGGTCATGCACGCCGTTTTCGCCACACCACTGTAGGGCGATCCCTTGCGGTCGCCCTGGGCGGGTGCAAGACCCGCCCCTACCAACCCATTTTGAACGCCACCCAATTCAAACTGAGATGAACGACAGGACAGAAACTCACAATCAAGCCCAGGCTATGTCTGAGGCCAAGCGTGTATCGCCGAGACGCATCCGGCTGGACATCCTCCGAGATTATGGGACCGTCATAGCCTTCGTTGTACTGTTTGTAGTTCTCGCCATCGTCTCTCCAGCCTTCTCGTCGGCCAGAAACCTGCACAACATCGTTGATCAGTCGGCTCACGTTGGCATCGTCGCCTGCGCGATGACGATTGTGATCATCGGTGGCTGCTTTGATCTTTCCGTCGGCGCCACATTCGCCATCGCCGGGTCGCTGGCGGCAATCATTGCTCGGGCCGGTTATACAGAGATTGGCATCCTCATAAGCCTGCTGGTTGGTCTCGTACTTGGCTTGGCGAATGGGGCAATCGTCACGCTGTTGCGAATCAACTCTTTCATCGCCACCCTTGCCACAAGCCTGGTCATCCGCGGGTTAGGTCTCGTGTTGACAGGCGGGCTGCTCATCATTGTGCCCGACCCGAAATTTGCCATCCTCGGACAGGGCCATTTCTTGGAGATCAAATACCCGGTATTCATTTTCATTGGCTTTGTGATTTTCACCTGGTTTATCCTCTCGCGCACGACCTTCGGCCGCTACGTTTACGCCATTGGGGGCAACGCAGAAGCGGCCCGTCTGTCCGGTGTCAGGGTCGGACTCATCCGCACGCTCACGTTCTGTCTGACCGGCCTCGCCGCCGGGCTCGCTGGCGTGATCACGGTATCCCGCATTGCTCAAGGCGTGGCGGACATCGGCGTAGGAGTTGAGCTGGCCGCCATCGCTGCAACCGTCATCGGTGGGACAAGCATCCTGGGAGGCGAAGGGGCGATCTGGCGCACGGTGGTCGGTGTCCTGCTCCTGCGCCTCATCGGCAATGGGTTCAACCTCCTGAATGTGCCCCCGTTCTACCAAAGTATCTTTCAAGGCCTGATCATTATCTTTGCCGTGTCGCTAGATACCCTATCGAGGCGAGAGACTTGATGAGGTGATTGAGAGCGGAACGTAGTGGAGTCGAAAGACGCATCTTTCTACGAGTCTGAAAAAGGAGCTTGGCAAAGCATGGCTAAATACCGTGTGTCTGTAGACATTGGTGGCACTTTCACGGACTTTGTTGTAGCCGACGAAGAGACTGGAAAGGTTTTCACCGGTAAGGTGCCTTCAACACCTCAGAACGCCGCGCGGGCGGTCATTGATGGCCTTCAGGATCTCATTCCTAACCTACCCGATATCGGTTTTCTGGTGCATGGGACGACAGTGGGTATAAACGCCTTTCTGGAGAGAAAGGGAGCGCGGGTCCTCCTGATTACGACTGCCGGCCTGCGCGATTCCTACTCGATTGCTCGCGGCGACCGAAAAGAACTGTATACGCTCCAGTACCGAAAACCAGAGCGTCTTGTGCCCCGCCGTGATGTTCATGAGGTGCGCGAACGTTTGAAATGGGACGGGACTGTATTGGAACCACTGCATGAAGAGGACTTTGAGCCTATCATCCGAAAAATCAAGGACGAGAACATTCACGCCGTTGCCGTCTGCTTCATTCACTCATACGCCTACCCACAGCATGAACTCCGGGCGCGCGAGATTCTAGCCGAGGCGCTTCCAGACCTATCGGTCACACTGTCGCATGAAGTGGCCCGCGAGTGGCGCGAGTACGAGCGAGCCTCCACGGCTATAATGAACGCCTACATTGCCCCTATTGTTGAGCGCTATCTGGCAAGCTTGGGGAAAGAGATGCACGACTTGGGAGTGAAAGCTACCCTGTACGTGATGCAGTCTAGCGGCGGGGTCATGACTGTGGAGGCCGCTCGCAGGCAGTCTGTATATACGCTTCTCTCCGGACCGGTGGGGGGCACGATTGGGGGCATGGCGCTCTCGTGGGCCATCAAACGTCCCAATCTGCTGTGTGTTGACATGGGCGGCACCTCGTTCGATATGAGTCTGATCGTGGATGGCAAACCCAATATCACCTCTGAGACCGCATTGGAAGGACTGCCACTGTTGATGTCCATCGTGGATATTCACACCATCGGTGCTGGAGGCGGGTCGTTAGCCTGGCTGGAAGCCGGGGCCCTGCGAGTCGGCCCGCAAAGCGCCGGGGCTGATCCTGGCCCCGTCTGCTACGGCCGAGGTGGCACGCAGCCCACGGTGACCGACGCGAACCTTTTCCTCAAGCGCCTTGGCCCGAAGTCTTTGCTAGGAGGGCGGATGTGGCTGGACGAGGACTTGACGGCTAGGGCGATTCACGAGATGGCCCAGCAAGTGGGCCTAGACGACGTGGCCTTTGCTGAAGGCATGCTCTCGATCATCAACGCCAGGATGGCCGACGCCATGCGCACCATCACCGTTGAACAGGGGATTGACCCCCGCGAATTCTCGCTGGTGGCCTTTGGCGGCGCCGGCCCCATGCACGCAGTCTGGCTGGCCAAGGAACTGGAGATCAGTGAAGTCATCTCTCCCTGGACTCCTGGCACGTTCTCGGCCTGGGGGATGCTCCAGACAGACTTGCGCCACGACCTGACGCGGAATTTCTATCATCCGCTGGACGGTATGGATGCGAAAGAGGTTGAACGGGTTTACGAAGAGCTACAAGAAGAAGGAATGGCTGCGCTGCGCGAAGAAGGTTTCGAGCCTGAAGATATGTACTTTGAACGTTCGACCGACATGCGCTACGTCGGCCAGGAATACTCGGTAAACGTGCCAGTCGGGAACAAGATCGATCTTGAAGAGATTGATACGTTGTTCCACAATGCTCACGCCACGCGCTACGGACACTCAACGCCCGGCGACCCGGTGGAGTTCGTGAACCTGCGGCTGGCAGCCCTGGGCCGCCTGGCGAAGCAGGACGCACACTTCAAGATTGCGAAGGAAGAGGGGGACCCACTCATCGGCACACGGGATGCCATCTTTGACGGAAGGCCCTACGAGACCCCTATCCTGTGGCGCAACCGGATTGAGAAAGGGTCGGAGTTCAGAGGTCCCCTTATCGTTGAGGAGGAAAGTGCCACCACGATTGTTCCCCCTGGTTATCAGGCTCGCGTGGACGACCTTGGCAATATCATCATCAAAGTGGAGAAAGCATAATGACAAAAGTTGACCCCATCACCACGGAGATCATTCGCAACGCGTTTGTCTCCATTGCTCAGGATATGAACGCAGCGCTGTTCCGCAGCGCCTACACGCCGGTTATCTACGAGGGAAGAGACTGCGCGGTGGCTCTGCTTGACGAGAATGGAGACGTTTTGGCTCAGGCAGTGGGCGTGCCACTCTTCCTGGGTAATTTGGAAGTCTGTGTCAAGCTCACTGCCGAAATGCACGGCTGGGACGCCTTTCAGCCCGGTGACATTTTCTACATGAACGACGCCTACATGCAGGGCACCCACCTGAACGACGCGACGATCTTTGCCCCGATCTTCTGGCAAGGTAAACGGGTGGGTTTCTCGGCCAGCCGTGCGCACTGGCTAGACGTAGGAGGAAAGGATCCGAGCCAGACAACGGATTCTTGTGAGATTTACCAGGAAGGCGTGCGCTGGCCTCCTACCCGGATCTATCAAAATGGCGAACCGCGCCAGGACATCATGGAGGTTCTGAGGTGCAACAGCCGTTTCGGTCACTTACTCATCGGCGACCTCAACGCCCAGGTGGCCGCGATGCGTACCGGGGAAGCGCGGTTCCACTCTATTCTGAATCGTTTCGGCTACGAAACCGTGCTCGCGGCGCGCGACGAGATATTTCGTCAATCGGAGCAATTGGAACGAGGGGCCGTCGCCGCAATCCCGGACGGCACCTACACGGCCAGTGGTTTCCTCGATGACGACGGTCTCGGAAACGGCCCCGTACCCATCAAGATCCGGGTGGATGTAGCGGGTGATCGTATGACCGTTGACCTGGAGGGTTCATCAGCCATGACGCGCGGCCCGATCAACGCTGGCTTTGCTCAGACTACATCGGCTTGCCGCATGGCGTTCAAAATGCTCATTCATCCTGAACGCCCGGTTGACGGTGGGACGTTCAAGACGTTCACGGTTAAAGCTCCCGAAGGCTCCCTCTTCAAAGCCCAGGAGCCCGCGCCTTGCCAGTGGTATTTCACCCCGCAGGGCCTGCTCATTGACCTGTTCATCAAGGCGTTGGCTCCTGCCATGCCGGACCAGGTTGCCGGTGCTCACTATGGGGATTCGATGGTGATCTGGATTGATGGCACCGATCCTCGCAAAGGGAACACGCGGTTCCTGGCCCTGGAGGCGAATTCTGGCGGATGGGGGGCCTTTAGCACAGGCGATGGCCAAGACGCTTTGATCAACGTGGTCAATGGTCCCTTTAAAGACCTTCCTGTTGAAGTGTACGAGAACAAATACCCCATCATGATCCGCGAGTATGGAATCCGTCCGGACACGGGAGGCCCCGGCCGCCATCGTGGCGGATGTGGTATCTACCGAATGTACGAGATGGAAGCGCCGGCTTCGCTCTTTCTCTGGTTCGAGCGATCCGTTACACCAGCATGGGGACTCTTTGGCGGAAAGGATGCCGTTGGCCCTGATGTGGTCGTCAACCCGGGTCGCAAAGATGAGCGGCACATGCTCAAGGTCAATGGCTTGCCGATGAAGGTCGGCGATGTGGTCAAGTTCTATACCGGTGGAGGCGGTGGATACGGCAATTCCTGGGAACGTGATCCTCGCTTGGTGAGGGAGGATGTGATTGACGGTTATGTGACCCGGCAGGGAGCCGAGCGCGACTACAGGGTGGTCCTAAAGAAGGACTTGTCCATAGACGAGAAGGCCACCCAGAAGCGACGGAAAGCCATGCAGAAGGGAGTTGGGTGAGCGATGCGTATCCTGTGGATCAACCCCATTGGGAGCGAAGCATTCAACATGGATACGTTCAAGATTCTAAACGAAGCCAGATCCGCCGGTACACAAGTGGATCTGGTATCTTTGCCCGCTGACCGGCCCCGTCACCTGCAGTACCACGCGTATGAAGGGCTGGTCGTGGCTGACATTGTACGCCTGACTTACCAGGCCGCCGACAAGTATGACGCCATAGTTATCGGCTGCTTCTACGATGTGGGTCTGCGCGAGGCGCGGGAAGTGTCGGGGCGCGCCATCGTCACCGCACCCTGTGAGTCAGCTACCGCCATTGCCAGCAGCTTGGGAAACACCTTTTCAGTCTTGGTGAGTAGCCGCAAGTGTATACCCAAGATGACCGAGAATGTACGACTGTATGGCCACAGCCATCGCTTCGCTTCAATGCGCTCGCTCGATGTGAGCGTACACGATTTCCAGGCAGATCGCGACCGCACGTGCAATCGGCTGCTGGCCGAAGGGCGCAAGGCTATCGAAGAGGATGGCGCCGAAGTTCTCATCCTGGGCTGCGCAGCGGTTTACGGCTTCTACCAAGAGATGCAGGACACGCTTGGTGTCCCAGTCATAGATGCCGCCTTGGCTCCATTCAAGTACGCCGAGTTCCTGGCTGATCTGGCACAGCGTTTCGGCTGGTATCCCAGTCGGATGTGGGGCAGTGAGGCACCGCTGCCTTCAGAACTCGCTGACTGGGGCATCTTTGACCAACCAGTCATCGTCGGCGCATCACTCACGCAAGAGAAGTATTGACCCTCCTATTCAGTTTTCCTCCTCGCCGCAAGCGGTGGCATCCAGGTACTTCGCATCCCCGCGCCGAAAATCCTTTGGATTGCCGTGCGGAAACTCGTAAGCACAGGCACGAGCAAGCCAGTATCCACCTTGGCAACCCTTGGGGGTTGCCGCAAATTGACAATTGGCTAGACGCGTGCTATACTGGATATTGTATCCAATCTCAGCACCATCCAGTGTAACCCCAGCATTACCCTTGCTCCAAAGTCAGTATAGGATAGCCACAAAAGAATTCAAAAACGAGCTTGACAAGGTAGCCTTCAAATGCCACAAAAACCTGCTGACGGATCGATTTTGGCACGCCAGACGATGCAAGAGGCCGTACTCGAGCATCTTCGCAACATGATCTTGAACCGCCAACTGTTGCCCGGCGAACGGCTTGCGCAGGACGAACTGGCTAAGCAGCTAGACGTAAGCCGTACCCCAATTCGCGAGGCGCTGCACAAGCTTGCTTCCGAAGGGCTTGTGACAATCTCACCTTACAAAGGGGCTTCGGTCGCCGAGTTTTCACCGTCGGAACTGGAGGAGATATACTCTGTCCGCAGCGCATTGGAGAGCCATGCGGCTTATCTGGCGGCACAGCGCATCACCGATGAAGAACTCGAACAATTAGAGGTCCTGTTACACCAGATAGAGGAGGCCTTTCAAAAGAAGGACTTTTTGCGCCTGTTAGAGGTTCATCACCAATTTCATGCCAGTATTTGCGTCGCTGCGAAACAACAACGTTTGTGCAAACTCGCCATCCAACACCTGGAACTGACCGATCTCTACCAACGAATGGCTCTCAGCCTGGGGCGCGGGGCCAGGGACCCAGTTGTCGAGCACAAAGAGATCCTGGAAACTCTGCGGCGACGTGACGCGGATGCGGCTGAACACTTGATACGTATCCATTTGCAACTGACCGTCTCCGAGTTGCTAGAGCTTTTCCATGAAGAACAGAACGTATGAGACAGTTGCTCTGTAGAGAGTAGAAAGGAGGAGAAGAGGCAAAAATTCTTGCTATTTGCTCGCATCTGACATGTAAATTCAAATCACTTTACCATAAAGGAGGAGTCCCAATGAACAAATCAATACGTTTCCTGATGCCCTTGCTGGTGGTAGGTTTGGTACTGGCAGCGTGCGGCCCCACTCCAGCGCCCGAGAAACCACCCACCGCAGCCCCTACAGCTCTTGCAGCGCCTACAGCCACGACGGCCCCCCCACCGACAGAAGCTCCCACCGCGCCGCCTGCGCCCAAAGCCATAACGATACAGAGGGGCGCCAATGACCCCCGCAGCATTGACCCGCAGCGCGCCGTTGACGCCAGGGATGCTACGCTGGTGGCCCACTTGTTCCCCAGCCTGGTCGTGCTGGATGCGGAAACAAATGCCATTGAGCCGGGCATCGCCACCAAGTGGGAGGTTTCTGATGATGGTCTGGTGTATACCTTCCATCTCATTGAAAAGGTGCCGTGGGTACGCTCTAATCCTGACACCGGAGCGGTCGAGCAAGTAAAGGATGAAAATGGCAACGTGCGCTACGTGACAGCCAACGATTTCGCCTACGGCTTTCTCCGCGCACTCGACCCCGAAATAGCCTCCCCTGCAGCCTACATTTTGGCGCCCTATATTGCCGGTGGAACCGAGTTCAACAGCGGGAAGGGCAGCCGCGAGAACGTGGGGGTTAAAGCTGTTGATGACTATACCTTCCAAGTCACAGCCCCGGAAAAGGTCGGCTTTGCCCTGGGCATCTACAGCATTATCAACGCGCACGCCGTACCCGAATGGGCCATTACCGAGAGCGGCGATGCCTGGACCGAACCTGAGAACATCAACACCTACGGTCCTTTTGCTCTCAAAGATTGGGTGCACGAAGGCAGCATGACTTTTGCAAAGAACCCCTTCTGGCCCGGTTCCGAGGGTATTCGACAGCCAGGGCTCGATGAGATCACCCTCCGGTTTATTGACGAGGCCGTCGGACTTCGCGAGTACGAGGCCGGCAACATTGATGTCACGCTTGTCCCCCCTGACCAAATCGAGCGTTTGCGTGTAGATTCTACCCTGGGCCCGCAACTGAAGATTGTGCCCGACTTGTGCACTCAGGCCTGGGGACTCAACACCCAAAAACCCCCGTTTGATAATGTTCACATCCGCCGCGCGTTCAATTACGCCGTTGACCGTGAGATCCTGGTTAAGGACGTCCTTGCGGGTGGCCAGATCGCAGCCCCATTCTTCACGCCTCCCAGCATTGCCTTGGCTCCCTCGGCAGTAGAGGAGAGCGCGAAACTTGGGATCAAGTACGATCCAGACAAAGCCAAGCAGGAACTCGAACTGGGGTTGAAAGACCTGGGCCTGGTATCGGCCGATAAATTGCCCCCTATCACGGTGGAGTTCGGCACAGCCCAGGAACTGAGCACCGTAGCCCAGGCCCTACAGGCCATGTGGCTGGAAACGCTCGGCGTCAAGGTCGAACTGGCGCAGATAGATAACACCGTGTATTGGTCCAAGCAAGAGGAGGATGCCGGCCAAATCTTCCGCGCCGGCTGGTGTCCGGATTACAACGATGCCAACAACTATCTGCGCGACGTCTATCGGTCCGACTCCATCTACAACTATGGCAAATGGACTAACCCGGACTTTGACAAACTGGTAGATGAGGCGCGTGTGGAAACCGATCCGGCCACCCGCTTAAAGTTGTATACCCAGGCCGAGCAGCTCTTGAATGTAGAGGACGCCGGGACGATGACGCTCTACTATCGTGTCATAGCTCAATTGACCCGGCCCCAAGTCCAGCGAACCTATTCAGTCAACGGCACGGAATTCTATTGGGATTGGGACGTCACCCAATAATTTCGGGCCAGGGGTTCGCACACTCGAGGCACCAGAACTGTGAGCCTCTTTGGTGGGAGGGAGGACAACAGATGTCCTCTCTCCCCCTTATCTTATCAACAGCACCCATCCGTGGATCATAGGGGGTAGACGTGGTCAAATTCATCGTTCGACGCATCTTGTGGATGTTTCTGGTATTATTTGTCATTTCGCTCATCACCTTTGCCTTGATGCATGCGGTTCCTGGTGGCCCTTTTACCGAAGAAAAACGACTTCCAGCAGAAATCCAGGCGCGGCTTAAAGCCAAATACAAACTCGACGCCCCCTTACACATCCAATATCTCACCTTTATCCGTGACATTACAGTACCTATCGTGACGACCGGCGAGCAGTCCAATTACCTAGATCATGAATACCTGATCAACATTTCACTTCCCTTCGGCGATCAGGCCACGCTGCGCTGGATGAACTTTGGCCCTTCATACAGGACCTTTGGCCGCACGGTTAATGATATTTTCCGCGACAACCTACCTGTTTCCATGAAGTTGGGGGCCACTGCCTTCCTGGTGACCGTCACGTTTGGTATCCCGCTGGGCATCATCTCCGCACTCCGGCGCAACTCCCTGACGGACTATGCCGCCATGGGCGCAGCTGTTCTCGGCGTTTCTGTGCCCGTGATTATTCTGGCCCCGGTCCTGCAATATCTGTTTGGCGTGCAGTTGAAATGGCTGCCCGTAAGCGGTTGGGGCGACCCGAAACAAATGATCCTGCCGGCCTTTGCGCTCGGCGTGGCTAACTCGGCCCTCATCGCCCGCCTGACCCGTGCCAGCCTGCTCCAAGTTATGAATCAGGACTATATTCGAACGGCCCGAGCGAAAGGTTTGCCCGAGCGCAAGGTCATTGTGGTACATGCTTTGAAAAATGGCTTGATCCCCATTGTGACGGTGCTCGGCCCTATGGTTGCTTACCTGTTAACCGGAACGTTCGTCGTCGAGACTATCTTTGGCATCCCAGGGATGGGCAAGTTTTTCGTGACCAGCGTTTCCGGCCGGGATTACCCCATCATCATGGGCACGGTGCTGCTGGCCGCGACGTTTCTCGTCATTGCCAATACCGTCGTTGATATCGCCTATATCTGGCTTGACCCACGCATCCGACACGATTAGGTGAGGAAAACGCAATGACAACTTTGTCAGCTCAAGACCTCAAAGGGATCGCTCAGAACCAACAACAGTCTAAGCCGATTCGGAGCCGGAGCCTGACTTCTGACGCCTTTCGGCGCTTGAGCCGCAACCGGGCGGCGGTGATCGGCGCCGTTATTGTCACTGTAAACATCCTGGTTGCTCTCCTTGCCCCCGTCGTTGCGCCGAAAGCGTTCGACGATGCCTCCCTGACAAGCACCAATGCCACACCCACCTGGGTGACCCAGGTCTTCCCAGGCATGAAGCCCAGAGAAGAGGGCGGCTACGTCAAGATTAATAACAGCTACTTGCTAGGGGCCGACAAACTGGGCCGTGATTTGCTGAGTCGCATCCTGTACGGCGCCCGCATTTCGATCACGGTGGCCATCGTGGGCCCGCTGGTCAGCGTGGTGATTGGGTTGATTGTCGGGCTCGTGGCCGGATACCAAGGCGGCCGGATAGACAATCTCCTGATGCGCTTTGTAGACATCATGTTCGCCTTTCCAACTTATCTGCTCATCATTCTGCTGATGTCGTTTTTCCGCCTCGGTGCCAGTCAGTTTGAACCTGGCTCGCTGGTTTATGCCGTGAGCCAGATGGACGCCGCCATGGGGGGGTTGCTCTTTATCTTTATCGGCATCGGCCTCACCGCCTGGATGGGCGCGGCGCGTCTGGTCCGTGGACAGGTCCTCTCGGTGCGTGAAAACGAGTACGTCGTCGCGGCGTATGCACTCGGCGTACCGACAGCCAGGATCATCCTGCGGCACGTTCTCCCCAACATCATTGGACCGTTGATCGTCACTGAGACACTGAACATTCCCAGCTACATTGCCTACGAAGCCTTTCTCAGTTTCATTGGGCTGGGCGTGAACCCACCCACCCCGAGCTGGGGCGGCATGATTGCCGATGGAGCCCTGGTGATTCAAAACTATCCGAATCAGGCGCTTTTTCCGGCCCTGGTGTTATTCTTGCTGATGTTCGCTTTCAACTTTCTGGGGGACGGTCTGCGCGACGCTCTCGATCCAACATTGCGGGGACGGGAGTAACTTGCCGCAACTTGTTGTCCTTGAGTCATAGCTGAGGGGGTACTTTCATGAAACAAGACCTGGATAGCCTGCTGGAAGAGCGCGGGCTGGACGCGCTCGTCGTGGCGGGGAAAATGAACGGCAACCCGGCACTGCACTACATGGCTAATGGTGCCAAGGTCATACGCGGGCACGTGATCAAGAAGCGGGGCGCAGAGCCCGTGTTCCTGTGTCCGCCGATTGATCGGGAGGTAGCCGCTGCCAGCGGGCTTGCCGTTGTGACCACAAATAAGTACGACTATGAAGGCATCCTGCGCGAAAAGCCCGACCCGATGGCTGCGCTCATCGAGTTATATCGCCGGGTATTTGCCGACCTGGGCGTGAGCGGAAAGGTCGGCTTCTACGGGATGATGGACCAGGGCAGCGCCTGGAAGCTGCTCAACGCGCTGGAAGAGCAACTGGAGGGCGTCGAGGTCCACGGCGACTTTGAACCGACGCTGATTGATATGGCCCGCGCCACCAAGGACGCTGTCGAAGCCGAGCGCATTGGCCAGGTGGGACGGCGCACCGCTGCCATCATGGGACAGACCGTCGAATTCCTGAAATCACACCGGGTAAAAGACGGAGCGCTGATGCAGGCTGACGGCACCCCACTGACCATCGGACGAGTGCACCGGGAGATCAATCGCTTCCTCGCCGAGCAAGGATTGGATGTCCCCGAGGGTATCATCTTTGCCATCGGGCGCGATGCTGGCGTTCCCCATAACAAGGGAAACCTACAAGATGTGGTGATGCTGGGCAAGAGCATTATCTTTGACTTTGGCACCCGCGAGGCTGGCGGCGGCTACTACTTCGACGTGACTCGCACCTTTTGCCTGGGCTATGCGCCGCCCGAGGTAGAAAAAGCCTACCAGGATGTTTATGACTGCATCAACAGGCTCATCGGGGCTTACCAGGTGGGAGCTACAACACAAAGCTATATGCAGATGGCCTGTGAGTTTTTCGAGAGCCGGGGCCACCCTACCCTTGGCAGCGACACCAAGACCGAGAGCGGCTTCGTGCACGGCCTGGGCCACGGGATAGGATTGGCGGTTCACGAGGAGCCGTTTTTCTCTCTCACCCCTTCCCAGGACAGGGTGCTTGAGCCCGGCCACATTTTCACCTGCGAGCCAGGGCTTTATTATCCCGAGCGGGGGTTTGGTGTCCGCATCGAGGACGTGATCTGGATTGACCCTGATGGCACGGTTCAGGACCTGAGCGATTTCCCGAAGGAACTGGTGATAGGGATATAGCTCGTGACCGGGACGTACATCCTTATCTAGAGAAGCTCCGTCTCAAACCGGCGGGAGGATATAGCTTGACGGGGAGCAAGTCTTGTGATAATATACTAATGACGGGCGATATACGTGTGCCAATCGCATCTCAAAGGCGATATGAATGAGGAGGTGATGTGGTATGTGAAATAGTGGATCGAGATCGGCAAGGGCGAGCACAGGCCACCATTCCTGTGAGGGGAGGTTTATCATATAACATCCCAATTAGGGCGTCAAACTGAACCTGTTCTCCACGGGTAAGGGCTCTCGTCCAGTAGCTGTTGTTCTACAGGAGAACAATGCTGAGAACTGTCGTCGAGGGACACTTCATCCCCGTAGTAGCACGAGAGGAGGTGGTGAGGGATTTGGGACAAACGCTGGGAAAGGATCAGTGTAAATGAGTACAGGCCACCGTTCCTGGCACGGGCAGGTGACCTGTACCCTGGGCTTGTGGGGTTCTCCCCACACAGGTGCCAGTTTATCACATTCTCTGGCAAAGTTAAAAAGGAGGACAGTAATGAGTCAGAAGAATCTCAGTCGGCGCGACTTCTTGCGCCTGGGCGCCCTGACGGCGGCGGGCACACTTGTGGCTGCCTGTGGCCCTACGCCGACACCCGAAGTGGTGGAAAAAGTCGTCACCAAAGAGGTAGAGAAGATCAAAGAGGTGGAGAAGGTCGTCAAAGAAACCGTCGTCGTCCAGGCGACTCCCGCCCCAGAGGAAATGGTGGAGATCAGCTTCATGGGTTGGGGCGGGCCTGAGGAGGACGAGGGCGTTCGCGCTGCCATCAGGGTTTTCGAGGGCGCGGAGCCCAACATCAAGGTGAGCTGGCTACACACGCCGGAGCTCTATTCGGAGAAAATGCTGGCCATGGTCGCCGCTGGCACGCCACCGGACACGGCTTTCGTCAGGAACCAGGACTACATTACCTATGCCCACGAGGGACTGCTGCTTGACATCACCGATATGCTCAAGGCCGACCCGGTCGTAGGCAGGCCAGGTTACTTCATCGAGCCCCAGGAAACGGAGCGCTGCACATACAAGGGGCGCTGGTACGGCATCGGTTCCTGCTGGACGGGCGCTCACATCTACCTCAACGCAGACATCTTCGATGAGGTGGGCATCGAGCCGCCGAGCAACAACCCCGAGGAGGCCTGGGATTGGGACTACTTCGTCGAGGTGGCCCGCCAGTTGACGGTGGACACCAAAGGCAAACACCCAGGGGAGAGCGGCTTCGACGTGAACAACGTGGAACGATGGGGGGTCACCTGGAATACATGGTGGATGCTGCTTCTGGGGCAGATCGAGTCCAATGGTGGGAAGTACATTGATCCAGATACCGGCCTGTTGGCTCTCGATCAGCCGGCAGCCTACGAGGCCATCCAGCGTATCGCCGATCTGACTCTGGTGCATCAGGTGATGCCCCATTCTGCGGTCTTGACGCAACTGGGCATGACCAACACCCAGATGTTGGAGACTGGCAAGGTCGCCATGGCGATAGATGGCTCCTGGGCCTTGGCCTGGATGTGCAAGATCCAGCCCACGCTGGGAACAGCCGTCTTGCCCAAGATACAGCGGCCTGCCACCGGCCTGCAAGCCCATCTGCACTCCGCTTTTGCGGCCTCGAAATACCCTGAGGCCGCCTGGCGCTGGGTACGTTTCCTGGCCACCGAGTTTTACCAGCTCCAGTTCTTGAGAATGGGCCTCTGGCTGCCCAGCCAGACAGACCTGATGACTGAGGAAGGGCTGAAGAGATGGATGACCACTCGAGTCAGCGCCACCGAAGGGGTCCATCCGCCTGGCTATGAACTGATCGTGACGGAGTATGTGCCCAAGTATGGCGTCATCCTCTATCAGCCACCGGGTTATCAGGAGGTCGAGACGACGGTCCTCAACCCCGCGTTCGATGCCATCTGGATCGGCGACAAGACGGCCGAGGAGGCCTTTAAGGAGGCCGTACCGGAAGGCAACGCCATCTTTGAAGAAGCGCGCCGCTGAGGCTAAACGGGGATAAGTCTGGCCGCGCAGGGCATTCCAGTTGAACGGTGGAACAGGCCCTGCGCGGCCAGGTCTTGATTGGAGTTTGGCTCCTTTGAGGAGGATATGATGACCGCGATAGTCGGCTGGCTGAGAAAACCGGCGGGGAGACGGAACGTTACCGGCTACATCTTTATCGCCCCCTTTATTCTCGGTTTCCTGTTGTGGTTTCTGATACCCGCGTTGACCTCCCTCTGGCTGGTCTTCCAGGACTGGAACATGATTGACCCGCCTGACTTCGTTGGCTTGGACAACTTTAAGAGAATCGTATCGGACAACCTCTTCTGGCAAGCCTTGAAAGTCACCACCCTCTACACTGCCATCTCGGTGCCCCTGAGTATGGTTCTGGCCTTCGCGCTGGCCCTGCTGATGAACACCAAGGTGCGCGGGATGGCCGTTTTTCGTACCCTCTACTACCTGCCGAGCATCATACCGGCGGCGGCCAACGCAATGCTGTGGGCCTGGTTCCTGAACTCGGATTTCGGCTTGCTCAATGCGCTCCTGCAAGCCATCGGTCTGCCCAAGGTTCTTTGGCTCCAGAAACCGGGGTGGGCGCTGCCGGCCCTGATTTTGATGAGCCTGTGGGGCCTGGGCGGAGGGATGGTGATCTTCCTGGCCGGCCTGCAGGGGATCCCCAACGAGTTCTACGAGGCGGCGGAGATAGACGGCGCCGGTCCGTGGGCGAAACTGCGGCACGTGACGATCCCACTGATGTCGCCGGTCATTTTCTTTAACCTAGTCATGAGCATCATTGGCTCCTTTCAGGTCTTCACCGCCGCTTATCTGATCACAAATGGCGGCCCGCAGAATGCCACCCTTTTCTACGTCCTATACCTGTGGCGCAATGCCTTCCAGTACCTGGAGATGGGATACGCCGCAGCGCTGGCGTGGGTGCTCTTCTTCATCATCATGGGGCTGACGGCATTTGTCTTCAGGGGCATAGGCAGCCGGGTCTACTACGAGGAACCTGGTTAAGGAGGTGAGTTATGACAGCGCCTCACGTCAGGCATTCTGCAAAGAGTTCTTTTGGGGCTCGCGCTGTGAGTGACAGATTAAGCCGTAGGTGGTTATCCCGACCCCTGATCTGGGTTGTGCTGGTCGTAGGAGCGGTCGTGATGCTGATCCCTATTCTCTGGATGGTCAGCAGTTCCTTCAAATTGGAGCAAAAGGTCTTCCAGTTTCCTCCACAGTTGATTCCAAACCCGTTCCGTCTTGCAAACTACGTGGAAGCCCTGACCTACAAACCGTTCTTCATTTACCTCAAGAATACCGTTTTCCTCGTCTTGATGAACGAGTTAGCCGTTCTCTTGGCTGCCCCATTCTGTGCCTATGGTTTTGCCCGCATACGGTTTGCGGGGCGCGATGTCTGGTTTGTTATCGTGCTGGCTACCATGATGGTGCCTTTTGTGGTCATGCTGGTGCCACAATTTGTGATCTTCAGCCGGCTCCACTGGATTGATACGTTCCTGCCACTCATCGTGCCCCAGTTCTTTGGAGGAGGAGCCTTCTACATTTTCCTCCTGCGCCAATTCTTCCGCACCATCCCGGAGGACCTGGCCGATGCGGCGCGCATTGATGGATGTAGCGAGTTTGGCATCTACTGGCGCATCATGTTGCCCCTGGCCAAGCCGGCGCTGATCACCGTGGCGATCTTTACCTTCTTCGGCACATGGAACGACTTCATGGCCCCTCTCTTATACCTTAACTCGCCGGAAAAATTCACCCTTGCCATAGGTCTGGCGACGTTCCGCAGCGCATTGCAGACGGGACGGACGCGTTGGGATCTGCTGATGGCCTTTTCGACGGCGATGACTTTGCCAGTTGTCGTCGTCTTCTTCCTCGCCCAGCGGTATTTTGTGCGGGGAGTCGTGCTGAGCGGACTGAAGGGTTGAGTCTCTTGCTGCTCCAGGTCGTATTTCGAGGAGCGGAGGTGCTTTCACTGTTGTCATCTCCACAACATCTGCACAGCGGGTTAGGGCTGTGAGCAAGTGCCGAATCGTTTCGTTCAAGATAGGAGGATGCGGAAGACGATGCCATACGTATTTCAGCCTTTCTCGCTAGGGAGCGTGGCACTCCTGCCCAGCATGTTCCAACAAAGGTTCGACCTGAACCGCAGATACATGCTGAGCCTGCGGAATGAGAACCTCCTCCAGAATTTCTACCTGGAGGCAGGCCTCTGGGGTCCTCGACGCCAATCCCAAGATTGCCACTGGGGCTGGGAGTCCCCGACCTGCCAGCTTCGGGGACACTTTCTCGGACACTGGCTGTCGGGGGCGGCGAGGGCCTATGCGGCCACGGAGGATGCGGAGATCAAGGCAAAGGCTGATTACATCGTTGCCGAGTTGGCCCGCTGCCAGCAGGAAAACGGCGGCGAGTGGGTGGGCTCTATCCCGGAGAAGTATCTGGACTGGATCGCCGGAGGGAAGAGGGTCTGGGCTCCTCACTACACGCTACACAAGACTCTGATGGGCCTCTACGAAATGTACGCTTTGGCCGGCAATGAGCAGGCGCTGGATATTCTAATTAAGTGGGCCAAGTGGTTCCATCGCTGGACAAGGCAGTTCTCGCGTGAACAGATGGACGATATCCTGGATATCGAGACGGGCGGCATGCTCGAAGTCTGGGCTGACCTATATGGCGTTACAGGGAAACAGGAACACCTCGATCTGTTGCTGCGCTACGACCGCCCGCGTCTTTTTAACCGCCTGCTAAGCGGCGAGGATGTTCTGACCAATCGGCATGCCAACACGACCATCCCCGAGATCCACGGCGCGGCGCGGGCTTGGGAGGTCACAGGGGAAAGGCGCTGGAGAGACATTGTGGAAGCTTATTGGCGTCAGGCTCTGACGGAGCGAGGATTCTACTGCACGGGCGGCCAAACTTGCGGCGAGATGTGGACCCCGCCGTATGAACTGTCCGCTCGCCTGGGGGACAAGAACCAGGAGCACTGCACAGTCTACAACATGATGCGATTGGCAGAGTATCTACTGCGATGGACGGGGGATATCTCTTATGCGGACTACTGGGAGCGCAACCTGTACAATGGCATACTCGCCCAGCAGCACCCTCAGACAGGAATGGTGGCATACTTCTTACCGTTACAGGGCGGTGCTGTAAAACGCTGGGGCACACCCACCGATGATTTCTGGTGCTGTCACGGTACGCTGGTCCAGGCACATCCTTTGCACGGCAGTAACGTTTACTATTCCGATGATGATGGCCTGGTCGTATGCCAGTACATCCCAACCGTTCTCACGTGGCAGCGGGCTGGCATCACTGTGCAAGTTACACAGACAGCAGATATGCAACTGGGCGCAACCCGACGGCCACGCAGCCTGGCCTTTGACCTGGCCATTGATTGCGCACAACCAGCGACATTTGTCCTCAAGCTACGGCTGCCCTGGTGGCTAGCCGGCACCCCCCTGATCACAGTTAACAGCAGCCCAGAGTCAGCAGAGCCTGTTCCATCCAGTTTCTACTGTCTCCAGCGCACCTGGCATCACGATCGTGTGCACGTGGAACTGCCAAGACAATTGACAATCTGTCCCTTGCCAGACCAGCCTGAGACAGTCGCTTTCATGGACGGCCCCGTGGTACTGGCCGGGCTGTGCGATGCCGAGAGGATGTTAGATGGGGATAGGGACTTGCCAGAGACTATGCTGACGCCTGATAACGAACGCGAGTGGGACAGTTGGCATCCCGGCTACCGGGCAATCGGCCAGGAGCGTGGCCTACGTTTCATGCCGCTGTACGAGATCACCGACGAGCCATACACGGTCTATTTTCCCACGCGCTCCACATCCAAGTTGGGTTGAAGCGCGAGAAGAAACAGCAGGCAGTATTAACACGGAACACCTTGAATCATGCCCACATGGGCGCGCCTTGAATCGCTGCCCATGTGGGCGTGTTTTGTGTCTTCTCCTGGCTGGTATTTACCTACCCTCAGTTTTAGCTTTTAGACCACTTGCAGGCGGCCTTCACCAGGGCGTCAATGTTCTCCGCTGGTGTACCCGGTGAGACGCCCCCTCCGAAGGAAAGGATCATCCCCCCGCCTGGCGCCCCCTTGTCCAGGCACTCCAGCGCCCACCGTTCCACAACCTTGGGCGGTTCGCGTACCCCCACGTCCAATGGGGGCACGTTGCCCATCACCGCTACTCGATGCCCCATCTTGGCCTTTACCTCACCGATATCCATCTCATGGCTGAAGTTAAAGACGTCAAAGTTCGCCTCAGCCAGGCTCTCGACCAGGTGCAGGCAGGGAGTGTCGTTGTGATAGACGCGGATCAGGCCATCGAACTCGTCAAAGATGCGCCGCAAGTGGGGGTGAACAAGCTCCTCGTAGTGCCGCTTCGAGACCATGCCGACGATGTCGTCCAGCAGCATGATGCCTTCCGGCTGGCGCAGGGTATCGAGTTGAGCGTGCAGCCAGCGGATGAGGGTGGTGGTGATAGTATCGAGGAAGTGGGTCACCTGCTCAGGGTTAGCGATAAGCTCCATCAACAGGTTGGAGAGGCCCACGACCCAGCCAGCCGTGGTCATTGGGCCGCGAGCGCAGACCATCCTGATGCCCAATCCCTCGGCTTGCAGGCGTTCCTCCATCACTTCGTATAGACGTAAGACCAAAGGCATCAGACCGGCTTTCTGCGGGTTGGCTGGCTTCGCCTCGGCCCAGAAGGCCAGGTCGGTGACGACTGGCTCAATGGAGGGAGGCTGGTGGGGGTGAAATAACACCTTTGTGCCGAAGGCGGAGGGTTCGGCCGCCATACCGTATTCGATCCAGAAGCCGGGGAGCCAGACTGCCTCGGGAAACCGATCCAGCAACCCCAGATTGATTTCCAGCCACTGGTCAGGGAAAAGGAAATAATCGCGGGTGTCAATCCCGGCGTAGCCAGGCAGCCAGGGGCTGTCCACAATGAGCCCAACCGGCACTTGATCCGGCTCTGCCAGCCGGGCGGCCTGCTTGAAGCGTTCCCAGGGTGTGGTCATCTGTTCTCTCTTTCAGATATGTAGTTTGCGGGCCTGGCCTCGGCCTCGGCCCAGCTTTTGGCGATACGCTTGTGGATGATCCCGGTAGTGATATGGTTGCATTCCTGGGGCAGTTCGCCGTCCCACAGCAGACAGACCTTGTGCCTGGCAGCCACCTCGTAGCGCGCTGCCAGGTCTTGCATTTCGGGGTTGCCAAAGTTGATGGCGTAGATGCCCGGCGTCGAGGCAAAGGCCTCGAACAACTGGTCCCCTTTGCCGCAGAAATGCCCCACAGCGCCGCCGAAGGCCTGAGCGATCCGGGCGTTGTAGGGCACGCAGAATTCCTGGTACATCGCCCCCGAGAGCATGACCGCCGAATCGTCCACGATGCGAGCGCTCCCTTTGTAGCGGTAGGAGAAGGTGTAACCGACGCCCTCGGGCTCCCCGGTCATCTCTTTGTGACGCCTCATAAAAGTGATATAGACCTCGGTTAGGAACCCCAGCAATTGGTGGACCAGGTCAGGGCATTCGATGACCGCCAGAAACAGATCGGTGCCGACAATGCTGGAGGCCAGGTTAAAGGGCCCCTGTGGGTCGGGGCAGCCGACGCGCACCACTTGCTTCAGCCTGGGATAGCGGGCCAGCGTCTCTACGAAATAGGCCTCGGTTTCCCAGACCTGGCGGCCAAGGCCATGGTTCAAGTCGGGTATACCCCGCTGGATCATGGCCCGCACTGCGTCCCGGTCGGGCAGAGGCACGGTCCAGGGCATTTCGTCTCCCCTCTGTTCGTACTGGCAACCCAGGATCGAGGGGATGATGACCAGGCCATAGTTAGGCCGGATGGTGTAAGCGCGGTCGTCTTTGAGCCGAGCGCCCTCGTAGGCGCGCCACAGCTCGGCCACCAGCATCCTGGCTGGGTCACGGAAGGCTTCGTTGTAGGGGATCTGGGGCCAGCCGGGCGGCCAATCGTGCTGGACGTGGCGCCAGTCGTCGCGGCAGGTGATGATAGTCGTGCGGCGGTCAACCGGCTTGTATTCCCAGGCCGTTGCCTGGCGGGCTTCGGCGGCCAGCACGTGGTCCACGTCCACCAGGTTCTCCAGGCGTTTCAGGTAGGGCTCGGGCTCGAAATCTGATTGCATGACAATCAATTTTTCAAAAAGCTGTGACTACATAACGGAACGTTACAGAAACCAATACGATGAATCCACCAAGTAAAGCCCAGGATCCGGGTGCTTCCCCCATTATGAGGAGTACCCATAGTGGATTGAGAATGGGCTCGATAACTTGGATCAATATCGCTTCAAGTGCCGTGACGTGTTTGATCGCTGTGGCATACAGGACGTGGGAAAGTCCCAACTGAAGCACCCCTGAAAGCATTAGTCCTACCCAACTGGAAGCGCTGGGCATCGCCTCGAACATAAATGGAAAGCCGATCAATGCGGTGAGGATGTTTCCGAGAAACACGGATTCCAAAGGCGAGTCGTTTTTCTGTTTCCGCATGAAGAGAACAAAGCAGGCAAAGGTTGCACCGCTTGAAATGGCACACACATTTCCCCAAAAGCCCCCGGTCGTAAGGTCGTCGAGGAAGAATAACACCATCCCGCCCATGACCACAAAAATTGTGATCCAGTCGAGCCGTGTAGCTCGTTCTCCCAAAAACCATGCGCCAAAAAGTGCTGCATAAATGGGTGAGGTGTACTGCAATAGGATGGCATTGGCAGCAGTGGTCAATTTGTTAGCTGAAACGAACAAGATTACGGTTACAGCGTAGGCAATCGCTCCACCCATTTGTGCAGAAGACCAAGTTAAATGAGGACGACGGAGAAAGGCTAACAGGACAATCGCTGCTATAGCGCTGCGCGTGCCGGCAATAGCAATCGGGTTCCAGAAAACCCATTTTATGAGCAATCCACCTGAGCTCCATAGAATAGCCGTCACGATGAGGAAACCTATGGCTTGATACCGTTTCCCCCTGGATTCTTCAATCAGTACGCTGTTCATGCTGGTTGAATCCTCTCTTTACTCAAGTTCCGCTATTATACACCAACTTTTAGCAAGAGGAAAGTAAGCGGTAAATTGTGACGAGTTTCATTTTTATGTTAAAAATCTATTGACATGTGCTAGAAATCGTGGTATAATATTAAAGACAACGTTGTCGTCAGCGTTAGCGTCAACGTTTTCTGCGGCTGGATGGGGAGAGGCGATGGCGGTCACGATGAAAGATGTGGCCGCACGGGCTGGTGTTTCCATCAAGACGGTCTCCCGTGTGGTCAATAACCAGGGTGAAGTTTCAGATGAAACTCGCCAGCGTGTGCAACGGGCCATCGAGGAATTGGGCTATGAGCCCAATGTCGTCGCCCGGAGCCTGATCACCGGCAAGACGAATACTATCGCCCTCCTCGTGGCTGAGATTGAAACCCCCTTCCTGTTGCGAGTGCAAAGGGGCATCGAGCCCGTGGCCCGGGAGCACAACTATAACGTCGTCCTTTTCAGCGTGTCGGACACTGAAGATGAAGTGAAGGGTTTAGAGGTGATGCGACAGCAGCGGGTGGACGGCGTTATTCTGAACTCTATCTCTCTCCAACAGGACAACAGCCATGTCCTCGATTTCTACCGCACAGGTATCCCTGTAGTCGCTGTCAACCGCTACGGACTGGACGACAGTGTCTGTCAGATTATTTGGGACGACGAGACGGCCAGCACCGAAGCGGTTTTGCATTTAGTGCGGCTGGGCCATCGGCGCATCGCCCACATTGGCGGCCCCCTGGAACGCTGCTCTTCTCACTGTCGCCTGCGAGGCTACAAGCAAGGTCTGGAGCAGGCGGGACTCCCTTGCCAGGACAGGTACATCATCCATGGCGATTACCGCTACCCCAGTGGCTACAACGCCACTTTATCCCTCCTTGAAATAGACCCACCCCCCACTGCCATTTTCGTGGCTAACGATGTGATGGCCGTGGCCTGTCTGGCTGCCCTCCAACGCTCTGGGCGACGCGTTCCTGACGACGTGGCCATCATCGGTGTCGGCGATGAGTTTTTCACCCGCTACACCACACCCACCCTCACCACCATTTCACTCCCCACGGACGAGGCAGGACGACGGGCAGCCGAGATGTTGTTGGCTCAAATCAACGGTGAGCCACTCCCTGAAATCAAGATTGTCCTCCCGGCCTCGCTGACAGTGCGTGAATCTTGCGGCGCTCAACCGCTGGATGCTTTTGACCCGGTGGCCCTCTTTGCGGAGGAAGACTGGCGACCGGTGACGTTCGATCCAATAGTGACTGAAGGGAAGGAGGTGAGGAGCCAGGCCATTTGATTTCTTTTCTTCGTTCAGGTACGTTACATTTCCTGCCATGTAACTTCCTGGAACATGGCACACTCAACTCAAGGAGGAGGTAAACAATGTTTCGCTCAAGAAAATTGTCCGTGCTGTCGTTGCTGATGGTTGTGATCCTGTTAGTCGGCCTGTTGCCCATGGCCTCGGTGGCTGGAGCAGCCCCCCTGGCCCAGGGCGAGAGCTACACAGTGCAGAAGGACGACAGCCTCTGGAATATCGCCGAGAAGTATCTGGGCAACGGTGCGGCCTATCCGGCCATTGTAGACGCTACCGAAAAGAAGGCTGCCGAAGATGCTACCTTTGCTACTATCTTCAGCCCCAGCGTGATCCAGCCCGGCTGGAAGCTGTGGATCCCCGCTGCCGATGAGGCTGCGGCCTTTATGGCGACCTACAAGGCCTACAACGAAGCGCCGATGCTGGCCGAGTTGGTGGCGAAGGGTGAGTTGCCGCCCGTAAACAAGCGCCTTCCCGAGGAACCCCTGGTCGTCCCGCCCGTCGAGTCCATCGGGAAGTACGGCGGCACCTGGCACCGGGCCTTCGTGGGCGTCAAAGACTTTCATGCCCTTGGTCGCCTCATCTACGAGTCCGTGTTGCGCTGGCCGCGCAATCCAGCCGATCCGGTACAGCCAGGCCTAGCCAAGGAATGGAAGTGGTCGGAGGACGGCACGGAACTGACCCTCTATTTCCGCGAGGGGCTCAAATGGTCCGATGGCGCGCCTTTCACCGTGGATGACATCATCTTTTGGTGGGAGGACATCGAGAACGACAAAAACATCACCGCCGCCCCGCACGGCGAATGGATCGTCAAGGGCGAGCCAATGAAGCTGGAAAAGATTGACGATATCACCATCAAGCTCAAGTTCGCCGCACCCAACGGTCTGGCGGAGACGGTCGGGTTGGCCTTCCATGGCTGCCAGTGGCCCCTGGGCTTTGAGCGCTTTGGCTTCTTCGCCCCCAGGCACTATCTGGAACAGTATCACCCCAAGTACAACCCGAATGTGGACTACCAGACGTTCGAGGACAAGGCCTTCAACTTTAACACCGAGCTCCCGGTGATGTACGCCTGGAAGGTCGCGCAATGGGAGCCTGGAGCCACCGAAATGGTCGCCGAGCGCAATCCCTACTACTGGAAAGTAGACCCGGCCGGCAACCAGTTGCCCTACATTGATCGGATTCACTTTGCCCTGGTCGAGAACAACGAGGCCGTCAACCTGATGGGCATCGCCGGCAAGCTGGACATGCAGCACCGCCGCCTTGACCTCTCCAAGTACCCTGTTTACCAGGAGAACGCTGCAGCGGGCAACTACCACTTGCTTTTGTGGAGCATGGCGCAGGCCTCCAACGTCACCCTCTTCCCGAATCAGAGCTATGCCGATCCCAAGTATCGCCAGTTGATACAGAACCTCAAGTTCCGCCAGGCTCTGTCGCTGGCTATAGATCGCGACACGATCAACCAGGTCGCCTTCTTAGGCCAGGGCATTCCGCGCACCATTACCGTTGTGCGGGATTCGCCTCTGTTCCAGCCGGACATCGAGGCTTATTATGCCGAGTACGATCCTGCGAAGGCCCAGGCCTTGCTGGAAGAGGCTGGGTTGGTGAAGGGTGCGGATGGCTTCTACACCTTCCCGGACGGCTCACCGGTGGAACTTGTTATGGAGAGTGGTGGGTTCACAATGGGCGCCAGTATGGATGTTCTGGAGTTGGTAGTTGAGAACTGGAAGACTATTGGCCTAAAGACGGTTTTGCAGACCATGTCGCGCGACATCTACTGGCCCCGGGCCTGCGGGAACGAGGTCATGATCGCCACCTGGGAGACCGACCGTGGCCTGGTTCCGATGATAGATCCCATTTATCAGTTCCCCTTCGACGAACGGTCGTGGATGGCGCCATCTTTCGGCACCTGGTACAAATCCGGCGGGGAGTTGGGCGAGGAGCCGACACCTGAGCTAAAGGAGGTGATGGACCTTTACGACCAGTATAAGGCCAGCGTGGACCCTGCCAAGCAACTCGAGATCGCCAAGAAAATCGTCAAGTTGTCCACGGAGCGCCTGAACGCCATCGGCACGGTGGGCATGTCGCCCGGTCTGGTGGTCGTCAAGAACAACTTCCACAACGTCATGGAACACCACACCTCCGACTGGCTCGTCTTTACCCCAGGCACCCAAGACCCACCCCAGTTCTGGATGGAGCAGTAGTTGAAAATCTACGGTTTTTGAGCGGCGGCCAAGCCGCCGCTCAAAAACCCTCTACTTTCTCCTGCCTTTGAGAAGTATCCAATTATGCTAGCCTATATCTTGAGACGCATTGTGGGCATGATCCCGACGCTGATTATCGTGTCCATCGTCGCGTTCCTCATCATCCAGTTGCCGCCGGGTGATTTTTTCACCACGCTACAGGCCGAGATAGCCCAGAGTGGCGGGGGACAGGACAAAGAGACGGTCAAAAAGATGCAGGAACGGTACGGCCTGGATCAGCCCGTATATATTCAATACCTGCGGTGGGTCTCTGGCTTTCCCCGTGGTGACTTTGGGTGGTCTCTGGAATGGAACAGTCCGGTCTTGCCCCTGGTTCTCCGACGGATGGCCTACACTATCCTGGTGGGGGGACTATCGTTGCTTTTCATGATGGGCGTGGCCATTCCCATTGGCATCTATTCGGCGACGCATCAGTATTCCTTCAGCGACCATACATTGTCACTGATTGGCTTCCTGGGGCTGTCTCTGCCCGGCTTTCTGTTGGCGCTGCTTTGGATGTTCTTTGGTGCTATCGTTCTGCGCATCCCTGTCGGAGGGGAAATTTCGCCCGAATTGGCCGATGCCCCCTGGAGCCTGACCAAGTTCCTGGATTATCTCAATCACCTCTGGCCGCCGGCTGTTGTCCTCGGACTGGCGAGTACGGCTCAACTCCAGCGCATCATGCGGGGCAACCTGCTGGACGTTCTGGGGCAACAATACATCACCACTGCGCGGGCGAAGGGGCTCAAAGAACGAAAGGTGGTCAACAAATATGCCGTGCGGGTGGCCATCAATCCCTTGATCAGCGTGATGGCCATGGAAGTCCCCAAGATCATTTCAGAGTCTACCATCGTGGGCATTGTCATGTCGGTTCCGACCACCGGCCCTCTGCTCCTGCGCGCCTTGCTTAGCCAGGATATGTACCTGGCTGGAACGTTTTTGCTCTTTATGAGCCTGCTGTTGATGATATCCAACCTCCTGGCTGACATTGCCCTGGCATGGGCTGACCCGAGGATTGTGTACACATGAACGATACAGCCGCTCAGTCTAAGGAACTATTCAGGCTATACGAGGGGCTGGCCGGCACCCGTGAAGACTTGGGGCCGGTAGATCTGGCCCCCGACAAATCCCTGGAAGCCATCTATGCCGCCTCGCAATGGCAGTTGTTATGGCGGAAGTTCATTCGCAACAAGGTGGCCATTGCCGGGGGGATTGTTATCCTGCTCTACTACCTGTCTGCGCTGTTGGCCGGTTTCCTGGCTCCATACACCCTGTCCACAAGATTCCCGCAATACATTTACATGCCTCCTCAGCCTGTCCACTTGATCAACGACGGGAAGTTCCAGCTCTTTGTCTACGACGTCAAGTTGACCATTGATAAGAACCTGCGCAAGATCTATGAGCCGGACCTGACCAAAAAAGTCCCGATTCAATTCTTCGCTCACGGTGAGTCTTACAAACTCTTGGGGCTGATTGAAACCGACGTGCACCTGTTTCAGGCACCAGGTGCGATTGTCTCCTTGCTGGGCACCGATCGCCAGGGACGCGACATGTTCTCGCGCATCCTTTATGGGAGCCAGATTTCGTTGACCATCGGTTTGTTGGGTGTGTTCCTGAGTTTGTGCTTTGGCTCGGTGTTGGGCGTCGCCTCGGGCTACTACGGTGGTCGGGTTGACGATCTCATCCAACGCTTGATCGAGTTGGTCCGCTCCTTTCCGTCTATCCCCTTATGGATGGCCCTATCGGCTGCCGTGCCCCCTCACTGGCCGCCGCTGCGGACCTACTTTGTCGTGACCCTCATCCTGTCATTGATCGGCTGGACTTGGTTGGCCCGTCAACTGCGGGGGAAGGTGCTGGCTTTGCGCAACGAAGACTTTGTCCTGGCGGCGAAACTGGCCGGGGCCAGCGATGCTCGGGTCATCTTCAGGCATCTCATCCCGGCGACCTTTGGGCACATTATTGTCGTCTCAACCCTGGCCATGCCGGCCATGATCCTGGCCGAAACTGCGCTCAGTTTCCTGGGACTGGGACTCCGTCCCCCCATCACCAGTTGGGGCGTGCTCCTTCAGGAAGCCCAGAACCTTCAGTCTATTGCCCTCTATCCGTGGGTATTCACTCCGGCAGTCGCCATCGCCATCGCTATCCTCGCTTTCAACTTTCTCGGCGATGGCCTGCGCGATGCTTCTGACCCCTATACGATATAAGTATGATGACATCCAACAATCAACGTTACATTGTTCGAGTCGAAGATCTGAAGACCTACTTTTACACCCTGGACGGGGTGGTCCGAGCGGTGGATGGCGTGTCCTTGGAGATCAAGCCTGGTGAAACGCTCGGTTTGGTCGGTGAATCGGGCTGTGGAAAGAGCGTGACCGCTTTTTCCATCCTCCGTTTGCTCCCTTTGAAGACGAGCCGCATCGTCCAGGGCAGGATTTTCTATGATCGGGGAGATGGCCATCCGCCGATTGACCTGACCACCGTTGATCCGAATGGAGATCTCATCCGCAGCATCCGGGGAAACGAGATTGCCATGATCTTTCAAGAGCCTCTGACCTCCCTCTCACCGGTGCACACGGTGGGCAGCCAGATTGCGGAGGCGGTGGAACTCCACCAGAAAATGGACAAGGAGGGGGCCGCAAAAAGGGCCACGGAGATGCTGGAACAGGTAGGGATCGCCATGCCGCAGCAACGTTTTCATGAGTACCCGCATCAATTTTCGGGGGGTATGCGGCAGCGGGCGATGATTGCCATGGCGCTCTCCTGCAATCCGTCGCTCCTCATCGCCGATGAGCCGACTACGGCTTTGGACGTCACCATCCAGGCCCAGATTCTTGAATTGATGAAGTCCCTCCAAAATGAGCTGGGGATGGCCATTCTCATCATCACCCACAACTTGGGGGTGATTGCCGAGATGGCCGACCGGGTGGATGTAATGTACATGGGTAGGGTTGTGGAGAGCGGCGACGCGCGCACTATCTTTCATTGTCCGCTCCACCCGTACACGGTAGGGCTCCTTCGTTCCATTCCGCACCTGGGCCGTCGGGTGAAGGAGCGCCTGACCCCCATTCCCGGCAGCGTCCCAGACCCTTTTTCAGTGCCGAGAGGATGTGCCTTCTACCCCCGATGCCCGGCGCAGAAGAAGCCGGCCTGTGAGGAGGATGTACCACTGGCTGAGGTGGAACCCGGCCACAAGGTGCGGTGCACGCTATATCTCTGATAGTCAGTGAGTCAACGAGTCAGCAAAATGGAACAGAAAAACTTGATTCTGCTAGAAGTACGGAACCTGAAGAAATACTTCCCTATCCAAAGGGGCTTCTTCCGCCGGGTAGTCGGTCACGTCCGAGCTGTGGACGGGGTGGACTTTTTCATTCGAGAGGGGGAGACCCTGGGCCTGGTGGGAGAGTCAGGCTGTGGCAAAACGACGACAGGCAGACTCATCCTGCGGGCCATTGACCCGACTGAAGGAGAGGTCCTGTTTTGCAGAAATGGGGAAATGGTGAACATTGCCCAAATCCCCAAGAAGGAGATGAAGGCCCTCCGGCGCGAGATGCAGATCATTTTCCAGGACCCGTTTTCCTCCCTGAATTCACGAATGACGGTGATGGACATCGTCAGCGAACCCCTGGTCATCCATGGCATTGCCAAAGGCGCAGAGCTCAAATCCCAGGTCCGAGAACTTCTCGAGGCTGTTGGTCTCAAGGCTCAGCACATGAACCGTTACCCCTACGCCTTCAGCGGTGGGCAGCGGCAGCGCATCGGCATTGCCCGTGCCCTGGCCCTGCGACCCAAGCTCATCGTGGCCGATGAACCGGTTTCCGCGCTAGACGTCTCTGTTCAGGCTCAGGTGCTCAATCTGCTCAGGGACCTGCAGCAAGAGTTCGGGCTGACTTATCTTTTTATTGCCCACGACCTCTCCGTGGTGGAGCACATCAGCGACCGGGTAGCTGTGATGTACCTGGGCAACATTGTCGAGTTGGCAGCGGCGGAGAACCTCTACATCAATCCTATGCACCCCTACACAGAGGCCCTGCTCTCGGCGGTTCCTCGCACTGACCCGGACCATGTGACTCAAAGGATTCTTCTCACGGGAGATGTCCCCAATCCGGCTGCTCCACCCCCTGGCTGCAAGTTCCATCCTCGCTGTCACTACGCCCGCGATATCTGCAAGGTTCAGGTTCCCGAGTGGCACGATTTGGGCGACGACCACTGGGTCGCTTGCCACCTGGCGGACGAACTGAAACTTGCCGGCATTAGCCCTCTACTAGATGAGCACCCCCAGCCATCTTACCTTGATGGGAGGTGATGCGAGGGTTGCGGGAAATGGGACTCCATCGGTTTGCTTCGAGTGAACCCCTGGAGTCTGGGACTCGTAAACTACGTCAGGTCGGCAGTTGTGGGCCTTACATGGCTGCTCTTCGTGGTGGGCACCGAAGCGTATTTCCGTAACTTGCGCGAGAGCAGCCCGGCGGTGGTAACCACACGCGTGGCGAAGATATTAGCGGCCGAAGCGCTGTTTCTGGGAGTGGCATACGTGGACATCTGCTGATGTCCTGATCATGCGACAGCAAGGATGGGAGATTGGCCGAAGGATCTGAGAATAACCAACTACTGCTCGACGTAAAGGACCTGAAGAAGCACTTTCCCATTACACGCAGGCCCTGCTGCAGTCTATCCCCCGTTTGGGCCAGAGGACCCGAGGCCGGCAGCGACTGGCATCCATTCAGGGTATGGTGCCAGATCCCTATACGATTCCAAAGGGCTGCTCGTTCCATCCCCGGTGTAGCGAAGCCATCGCCGGGGTGTGCGATCAACAGGATCCTCCCCTGGTTGAGGTCAAACCAGGACACAAGGTCCGCTGCTTTCCCCGTGCCTGAGAGCTGTGGGGTTGTTTGATTGGTGTTCTGCCACACTGATTCTGACGATTTGCCAGGGAGCGAAGAAAACGGAGCGGCTGAAGCGACGGTCAGACGTGGAGCGTCTGCGGACGCGGCGCGTTCGACGGTTTTGCTGTTGCTCCGATTTATTATTGCTTCCTGTCGTTTTCGGTGTGGTGAGGTACTGAGATTGTCAGACCAGGTGATATTGTGAAGGTCGTGCTGTTCTTCCCGCCGAGTTGGACGCCGACAATGCCACACCTGGCGCTGCCGGCGCTCACGGCCTATCTGCGGTCGCACGGCGTTGAGGTCATTCAACGTGATCTGAACCTTGAGACCCTCGACGAGATTCTGACGCGCGACTACGTGGAACAGGCTGTCATCCGTCTGCGCCAGGACTACGGACAACGTGCCGACCGGCGACCTGCCCGGCTGGTCCTGCCGAAGCGCGAAGAAGTTGAGTGGGCGCTGACTCATGGCCCGCGGTTGGCCGCCCAGGTCGAGGAGGCGATGGACGTGATCCGTGGCGACGCGTTCTTCGATGGCCCCGTCGGCTTGCAAGCTTTTGAGTGCATGCTCCAGTGCCTGGGGATCGCATCGCTGCCCTTCTATCCAGCCTCGCTTGGGCTGTCAAGTTACACTCCCCTGTTGCCGGTTGACAGTAGCCACAGTCTGCTGCAAGCGGTGTGTGATCCACAGCACAATATATTTCTCGACATCTACCGATGTGGTGTCATCACCGATATCGAACGCGAACGACCCGACATCGTCGGCATCTCCATCCCCACGATGGAGCAGATGCTGGCCGGGATGACGCTGGGATACCTGATCAAGGAGGCCAGTCTTCCCTGTCACGTCACCGTTGGGGGGCCGCACATCTCGATGTTGCGTGAAGAGCTCCCCAGGGTACCCGTGATCTTCGATCTGTTCGACAGCGCCATTGTATTTGACGGTGAGATGCCCCTTCTGCGCCTGGCTGAAGTGCTCGACGCTGACCGTGACCTTTCGAAAGTCCCCAATCTGATTTACAGGGACGGCCATCGGAACGGCGACCAGATTCGGGTGACGGCATACGAGGAGCCGGAGAAGATCGTCGACCTCCCCCTGCCCGACTTTGACGGGCTGCTTCTCGATCGTTATCTCTCCCCTGAGTTGGTGCTGCCGCTGCTTACTTCGCGCGGTTGTTATCACGGCAAGTGTGCCTTCTGCAACGTGGGTTATGGAGGACCGACGTCTTTTTGCCACCTGCGCGCGGAGCAGGTCGTCGAGCAGATGATGGCACTCAGGGAGAAGTACGGCGTCCGGCACATCTTTTTCGCCGACGAGGCGATCACGCCGCGCAACCTGGGAGGCATGTCGTCGCTTCTGGAAGAATTGGAGGCCCCGATCTACTGGGGTGGGTGTGCGCGCTTTGAGAAGGTGATATCAAGGGAGCTGCTGGAGAGCATGTACCGGGGAGGCTGTCGCATGTTGCTCTTTGGCCTGGAAGCCGCCGCCGAGCCGGTTATCCGGCGCATAGGCAAGGGCGTTGAGATCGAGCAGATGGGGCGCATCCTGCGCGAAAGCTCAGAGGCCGGGATCTGGAACCACGTGTTCTTCTTTTTTGGTTTCCCCGGCGAAACGATCGAGGAGGCCCAGGAGACCGTCAACTTTCTCTACGAGCACAAGCCCTACATCAACTCCGCTGCGTTTGGCACCTTTCTGCTAGAACGATATGCGCCGGCCCATCGTTTCCCGGAAAGATATGGGATCAGGCACGTTGTCGAAGACCCAGACAAGGACCTGGCGATCTACTTCGACTATGAGGTCGAATCGGGGATGGACGAGGAACTGGCCGAAGTCGTGGCTTCACGTTTCCTGGACGTCCTCCCCGAGAAGCGCTTCGCTCATTTCTACGTGCACGACGTCTATCGCTTTCTCTACATCGGCCATCTGAGTGGTCGGGAGATGCCATTTCCCCCTTGGCTGACCCCTGAAGAAGTGGCCATGTCGTGAGGTTCTCGGAATGTGCAATCGGCATCAGCCCTCCGTATCATTCTGAGCCCAGGGATCAACGCTATAATGTAAAGACACCGTACAGCTTCGTCATCGGCGACTATAGTCAGTGCACGGGCCGGGAGCTCATCTGCTATGCCCCCCAGAACACGTGGCCCGTCAAGTGTGGGCGAGAGGCCAAGAGGCCGACGATATCTGGTTCAATCGTAGCAAGTCGCGAGAGCACACTATGTCCACAGCAATCAAGATCGGTGTTATCGGAGGTGGAAGCGCAGTTCTCGGCGGGGTTGATCAACGATCTCTGCCGGACGGAGAGCTTATCTGGTAGTCACGTCACGTTCATGGACATCAACCCTGAACGCATAGAGTTGATGCACCGGTTTGCTGTGCGCCTCGCGGACGAGTTGGGGGTCGACTGCACTTTCGAGACGACAACCAACTGCCAGGCAGCCCTGCAAGACGCCGATTTCGTCATCAATACGGCTTACGTCCAAGGGCACTATCACGAGCGAGCCATGCGCGAACTCACCGCCAAGCACAGTTACTACTACGGCGGTGTGGAGCTTGGCTCCTGGCACCAGTTGCGGTTAATGCTGGATGTGGCACGGGACATGGAAAAGATCTGCCCTGACACCTGGCTCATTCAATCGGGCAACCCAGTCTTCTCTGGCTGCACGCTGATGACCCGCGAGACGGACATCAAGGTCTGTGGCTTGTGCCACGGTCACTACGGCTATCGCAGCATTGCCGAAACCATTGGCATTGACCCCGACCGCGTGACGTGGCAAGCGCCGGGTCTTAACCACAACATCTGGCTAACACACTTCATCTACGAAGGCAAAGATGCCTATCCGCTGATTGACGAGTGGGTCGAGACCAAGGCCGAGGAATACTGGCAGACTCACGTGGCGACTCACACCCATGATATACAAATGTCGCGTGCGGCCGTCCACCAGTACAAGCTGTACGGTCTGTTCCCCGTTGGCGACACAGTGCGCAAGGGTGGCTGGTGGTACCACACCGATATCGAGACGAAGAAGTACTGGTTCGGCGAGCCGTGGGGCGGGCCCGATACTGAACTGGCACGACCCATCTTCGTCAAGAACCTTGAAGAACGCATGGCTATGATCTCGCAGGTGCCTGAGGACCCCAAAGCCAGCTTGGCCGAACTCGCGGTCCAGGCTATGGACGGACGGACAATGACAGGAGAGCAGATCGTGCCAATTATGGACGCGCTGGTCAATAACCACGGAGGGCAGTTCCAGGTCAATGTGCCGAACCGGGGCGCGCTGGAGGGCATCCCTGACGATGTCGTGGTCGAAGTGCCCGCGGTCGTCAACCACAAGGGCATCCAACCTCTGCACGTTGGCGCGTTGCCGTCGAAAGTTATGCTTGAGCACATCCTGCCCGAATGGCTGGCCATGGAGCGCCAACTGGAAGCGTTCAAGACCGGCGACCGTTCGATACTCTTGTGGAGCGTGCTGGACAGCCACCAGACCCGCTCTTATGACCAGGCGATGGCTGTGTTGGAGGATTTGCTCACGATGGAGGGGAATGAGGAGATGAGCATGTACTTCAAGTTCCCTCCCAATTGGTGACACGTCCCAGAAACAAGCCTTCGGGGAGGAGCATTGTATGTCTGCCTGCTACGCCGCCTACAACCTTCAAAACGGCTACATCCACAACTGGATCGTGGCTGGTCCCCAGGCCATTCCCGTCGCCGATTTAGATCGCTTCGAGGGGGAGGACTACAAGGTTCAGATCGCCTGCCACTACTATGAAGAGGGCTCGGGCATCGTCAAGGCGCCCGTGGATTGGGACAAGTTCACGGTGGGCGACACGGAACTGCGGTGGACCTATTACCCCTGCCAGGACGATCATTTCGTGGACCTCTCGGCTTTCTACCACACCTGCCACTACCTGCGGGCCTGGGCGTACACCCGCGTGGCGAGCCCCTCTCCCCAAGAGGTGACGCTCGTCCTGACGACCAATGGCCCCGCCGACGTCTGGCTGAACGGTCAGCCCGTCCATCGCCAGGAGCATTTTCATCACCAGATTCCCCACAGCGTCCCCTTCCAGGCAACACTTCAGGAAGGACACAACGAGATCCTGGTGCGCTTTGAGGAAGTGGCCGCGCGTGAATGCCCCTACGCCATGGCGTTGCAGGTCGTCGGCCTCCACGATGACTCTGAGGAAGCCGGCGTGTTCGTACCCGTCCCAGTTGAGGACATCGGTCGCCGCCAAACCCTGGAAAACGTGTTTGAGGCTGCATACCTGGAGCGAGACGTTTATACGTACGATGAAAAGATCAAAGTGCGCTGGCCCGAGGACATGGCCGAATCGGCTAGCTTGATGATCCGCGTCCAGACGCCGGAGGGCCGGATCTATTCGGAGTCACAGAGAATGGGGGCTGCCGGCAACCATTTCAATATCGGCACCCCCTACCAGCTTCGGGAAGATTACTACCACGCTCTCCTGATGCCACGGCCCGAAGAATACTACGAAGGCAACATGCGTATTACGCGCCGCATCGGCCTATGGACGGTCAGGAATCGCTATTCTCAGGAGAACTATGCCACCTATACGGAGCGCCGTATAGAAGCGCTGTACGACGCCTTCCGGCGAGAGACCGGCATCTATTCCGAAATCGCCAAGATGGCGGTCAGTCGCTGGCACGACATCAAGACAGATGTTTTCATGGAAGTCATCGACGGGATCAATCAGCGTAAGGATTGCAGCGATTTCCACATGGTCGGCCTGCTGGGCGTGATGCATCGCTACTGGGACAACCCGGAATTCCCAGAGGAACTCCGGCAGCCGCTAGAAGAATGCGTCCTCAACTTCAAATACTGGGCGGACGAGCCAGGAGAAGACGTCATGTGGTACTGGTCGGAGAACCACCAGATCCTGTTCCATGCATGCGAGATTCTGGCCGGGCAACTCTACCCCGACCGAACCTTCACCAACGCCGGGCAGACCGGCCAGTGGCACCGGGAGAAAGGCGAGCAATTGGCCATCTCTTGGCTGCACAAGCGGGGGACCACCGGCTTCCAAGAGTGGGACTCCAACTGCTATTTCGAGGAAGACTTGCTGGCCCTTTCGCACCTGGCTGACCTGGCCGAGACACCCCAGGTGTACGAGCTGGCCTCGGTCGTCATGGACAAGATGTTTTTCACGATGGCGCTCAACTCGTACCGGGGCGTCTTCGGCTCCACCCACGGGCGCACCTATGCCCCCCCAGATCAAAGGCGGACGCCTGGAGGCCACGGCCGGCATCGGCCGCTTGATGTGGGGCCTGGGCGCCTTCAACCCGCACTTGAGAGGGACGGTCGGGCTGGCTTGCCAGGAGCAGTATCAGC
>Ga0315309_1000112_pt1 | contig 46828 bp, 44 predicted proteins | sample TDP4_MG_FD_203080 | JGI IMG/M metagenome (GOLD analysis project Ga0315309, IMG submission 203080) | Freshwater sediment microbial communities from Lake Towuti, South Sulawesi, Indonesia - TDP4 | ecosystem: Environmental > Aquatic > Freshwater > Lake > Sediment | place: Indonesia: South Sulawesi... | reverse complement strand
ATGCTTTCAACTTGCTTAGCGGCTTCGTCTGCAGCTCTCTTATACGCCGAAATAATTGTAATCGGGTGAATATTCTGGTCCATCAGTTCCTCAGCTTTTCTTAGCAATTCGCCTGCAAGAACAACTGCCGTGGTCGTTCCGTCTCCAACTTCGTCGTCCTGAGCCTTGGCAACCTCGACAATCATCTTCGCCGCTGGGTGCTGAACATCTATCTCCTTTAGTATTGTTGCTCCGTCGTTCGTTACCGTTACGTCGCCTAAGCTGTCGACTAGCATCTTATCCATACCTTTTGGGCCAAGCGATGTCCTGATCGCCTCCGATATGACCTTTGCGGCCATGATATTAGCAGATTGTGCATCCTTACCGCGGCTTCTGGTCGTTCCTTCTTTAAGTATCAATACAGGGGTTCCCCCAAGTTGTGAAGACATATTCCATCACACTCCCAATTTTCCAGTTTTCTCCTAGTCTTCTTCTCCGCCAGGTGGTGCTCCTCCCGGAGGTTTGCCAGGTCCACCTGCACCTTTAGTTTTACCTGAGGCTATTACGTCGTCTATTCTTAGGATCACTTCTGCTGCTTCTGTTGCTGATTTCATTGCCTGTTGTTTAACTCTTAGCGGTTCTAGTACGTTCAGTTCTAGCATGTCAGTGATTTTTTCAGTTTCGCTCAGGACGTGAACACCGGCCCACCGTTCTCCTTTGTCATGTCGCTTTCTTAGCTCTCCTATTACCTCAAGCACGTCGAATCCAGCGTTCTCGGCTAGTGTTCTTGGCACTATTTCTATAGCGTTTGCGTAGGACCTGACAGCTAGCTGTTCCCTGCCCGAAAGTGTGTCTGCATACTCCTTTAGTTGTCTTGAGATCTCTAGCTCAGGTGCTCCGCCGCCTGCAACCATTTTTCCATCTTCGACAGCGTCTCTGACGACGGATAATGCGTCGTGGAAAGCTCTTTCAGCTTCAGCAACAATTCTCTCTGTTCCGCCTCTAATAAGTACGTTTACAGCCTTTGGAGACTTGCAGCCTTCGATGAAAGTCATTTTGTCGTCTCCAATCTTTCGCTCTTCAACACTCTGAGCGTGGCCCAAGTCTTCAGATGTCAGGTCATCTATTGTATTAGCTACCTTGGCTCCTGTGGCTCTAGCGAGTTTCTCCATGTCAGATTCCTTGATCCTTCGTATGGCTACGACGCCTTCCTTGGCTAAGTAGTGTTGCGCTACGTCGTCTATGCCCTTCTGGCAAAGCACTACGTTCGCTCCAGCTTTTTTGATTTTTTCGACCATCCCTTTCAGTATGTTTGTTTCCTCGTCTAGGAATGCCCGCATCTTAGTTGGATCTGTAATGTTGATCTTTGCCGTAACCTCTGTCTTTTCAACTTCAAGTGGACATGAAAGCAATGCTATCTTCGCGTCTTCGATTATCTTCGGCATTCCTGGGTGAACAACTTCCTTGTCGAGAACGAGACCATTGATTAGTTGGGTATCTCCGATTGCACCGCCCTGCTTCTTGTCAACTTTGACGTGGTTTATCTCTGCCTTGAGCGCTCCGTCAACCTTTTCGGCTATCTGCTTAATAGCCTTCAAAGCTAGATTCGCTAGGAATTCAGCAGACCCCGCAACCAACTTGCTTCTCATCGAGGTTGTCGCTATTCTTCTGAGGTTCTCTTCGTCGACAAGAGTCACTGGAAGAGCAATCTCATCAACGATCTCAAGAGCCTTCCTCAGACCTTTTCTGTATCCATCCAAGATGACGGTGGGGTGCAGTCCCATGTTTATCAGTTCCTCAGCCTCCTTCAGAAGTGCGGCTGAGAGTATCACTGCCGTTGTCGTGCCGTCTCCAACCTCATTATCAACGGACTTTGAGATTTGAACCATCATCTTTGCCGCTGGATGTTGAACGTCCATCTCCTTCAGTATTGTTGCGCCGTCGTTGGTTACTGTGACATCGCCCATAGTGTCAACGAGCATCTTGTCCATGCCTTTTGGACCTAGCGACGACTTAATGGCTTCTCCAATTGCGCGAGCAGCCATGATGTTTGATCGTTGTGCGTCTCTACCAATGCTTCGATTCGAACCTTCCTTTAGTATGAGAACTGGTGTTCCTTCCCTTGTTTGCATTCCCACAGTTCGATACACCTCTTCACTCATCTATTTCAATTCAAGATAGACTAGAACGAGAATAGAATACCGTCACGCATCTGTCGTAGTCCATATATGCACGAAAATAGCGAATAAAACTTCTATATAAATTTTTTGCTGAGACACCCCGTTTTCAATTCTGGAGCGCCGAGTAAAGCAGAGAACATGTCACGGTCTACTTGGCTCCGGCCGACGATAGCTCTGAGACAATTGCTTCAAGAACACAGGTTGCAGCTATCTCAAACACTATCCGGTCAGACGGTAGGTAGCTCCCAGTGAGCTGAGTGTGCAAGTACGAGTCTTCAGCTTCGGATTCAGCTGATGTAGCTTTGATCATCAAGATAGAGTCGGCCAACTTGGTTATCGGGGATCCCTCTGATGAGGTGACCGCTATTATCTTTGCTCTAGCTTTTTCTTTTGCTATTTTGGCGGCTTCAAATAGAAGGGGTGTTTTTCCAGATCCTGTTATCGCTATGAAGAGATCATTCTTCTCCACCGAGGAGGTTATAGTCTCACCTATGACGAAAACAGTGTATGTGAGTCCAGCTAATCGCATTGCGAAAGCTCTCGCAACTAGACCTGAAGGACCCTCCCCCATCAGGAACACTTTCCTATTGTTTTTCCTAGCATCAACAAGAAGTGATATCATCTTTTTAATCTGAGTTTCATCGAGGGAGCTAATAGAGTCCTTAACATCTTCGGCTATCTCCTTCGCTGTAGAGAGAAACCTGCTCAATGGCAGTCTCACCATTCCCCTGTAGTCGTAAACGCTAACCAATCAGTCCTTTACTAAAATCGCATGACTAAATAACGTTTTCTAAATTTGATGCTTCAAAGCGTCCCTATCGCTAGAACCGAGGTCTCGCCACCTTATGAAGACTCCCTATCCTGTTCCAGCCCTTAGAAAGGTTAATTAGAGCGTGGTCTCCTAGTCCCACAAAATATGGGGAGTTGGCAAGTGCCAATGGCTTCTTCTAAGGTTACAAAGCAACTGAAAGCAAAAACCCCTGAACCTGATGAAGACCGACTCGAGTCAGAGATTCTTTTAGTTATCGAGGATGAATCTCACAGACCCAGTGCAATAGCCAACGCCTTGCGTAAGAAATATGGTCAGAATAGCATTGTTAAGGCACTGCTGAAACTAGAAAGAGAAGGAAAGGTAGAAAGGGAAAGCAAGAAAGCGTGGATCGCCAAGGGCAAAAGCAAAGGCAAAGACAAAGAGAAAGAGAAGGAAAAGGACAAGGAGAAAGACAAGTCCACGAAATAGCGGAATGGTTCTTCTCCCAGTAGCTATGGGACCAGTCCTACGTCTGCATCTACTCCCAGCTTTAAGATTCAAAGACGGTTTCTTTTCTAGAATAACAGTGTCTCTACCATAGTCTCCAAGGTATACTCTCCATATACTTGTTCAAAGGTTTTAGATTAAGCTCAATCTTTCCTTCTTTATTCTTTCTCTTCGATTCTGCATCTATTGCTTGGGCAAGTTCTTTCACAAGTTGAAGGTTTGTAAAGATTGGTATGTTGAATTCGACAGCCTTTCTGCGCATTACGTACTCATCATCCATCATTGATGCGTATTTGTCCATCGTGGTTGCAGATGTTATGTTTATGATTACGTCCAGCTTGCGGTTCGTAATGTAATCCATCAAGTTTGGTTTTCTGTATGGCTCGCTGACCTTGTACAGGGTCTGCACCTCCACATCACTTGATCTTAGTGCTTCGGCCGTGTGTTCTGTCGCGTATATTTCGTAGCCTGCTTCTTCGAAAGCTTTCACTATGGGAACTATCTCTTCTTTCAATCTTTTGCCGCCTGCACTTACAAACAGCTTGCCGCCATTGGTTGGTATGTAAGTTTCAGCGGAGTTGAGACTCATTAGAAGAGTTCTGTGGAGGTCTTCTCCAAGGCAGGCAACTTCCCCGGTGCTCATCATCTCCACGTTTAGAATCATGTCAGCTCCATCCAACCGCATGAATGAGAACTGAGGAACCTTGACCCCAAAATGTGGGGGAGGGATAAGATTCTCTGGAAGAGCGAAGTCTCTGAGCTTCTTTCCTAGCATGAAGGCTGTAGCCAAGAGCACTAAGTTGATTCCAGTCGTCTTGGAAACGAAGGGTAGGCTTCTGGATGCGCGCAGATTGCATTCAATAACGGAAACCTGTCCGTCCTTGACGAGGTACTGGACATTGAATGGTCCGCAGATTCTCAAAGCTTTGGCTATCCTAGTTGTGTATTCTTCTATGGTTTCGATCACGCGATCCTCCAATGACGTGGGAGGGATTGTCATCGTCGCGTCGCCACTGTGGACACCTGCCGATTCAATGTGCTCTATTACGGCCCCTATCAACACGTCTTTGCCATCGCATACAGCATCTACTTCGCATTCTTTCGCGTTCTCGATAAACTTGCTAATTACAATAGGATGGTCCTCAGATACTTGTGTTGCTAACTTCAGGAAGCTTTCCAGGTGTTCCTCATTCATAGCTACCCGCATAGCAGCCCCGGACAACACGTATGATGGTCTAAGTAGAACTGGGAATCCAATCTCCTTAGCGAATCTCTTTGCGTCTTCTATACTTGTTAGCTTCATCCATGTTGGTTGCGGGATGCCGAGTGAGACGAGTAGACTACTAAACTTTGACCTGTCCTCAGACCTATCGATGTCTTCGGCTGTAGTTCCAAGTATTTGAATCCGGCACTTAGATAACTGCAGGGCGATGCTGTTTGGTGTTTGACCTCCTACGCTGACTACCACTCCTGAAGGTTTCTCTTTCTCACATATGTCGGCAACCCTCTCGAAGCTAAGCTCTTCGAAATAGAGCTTGTCAGCGACATCGTAGTCAGTTGATACAGTCTCCGGGTTGCAATTTACGATAATCACTTGACCCACATTCAGCTTTTTTAGCGCCCACACGGTATTTACACATGAGTTGTCAAACTCAACAGAGGAACCGATCCTATAGGTTCCAGAACCCAGTACAACGACCTTCTTCCCATCGAACTTGAAAGAAATGTCGTCCTCGATTCCGCCGTAGGTCAGATAGAGATAATTTGTTTGGGCCTCCCATTCAGCCGCTAGGGTGTCAATCTGCCTTACAACAGGAGTTATTTTGAAGTTCTTCCTCATCTCTCTAATAGCGTTCTCCTCATTTTTCAGACAGCGCGCAATCTGGAGATCCGAAAAACCGATTTCCTTGGCCCTGCGGAGGGCACTAGCTAGTTCTTCTTTCTGAGCTTCTTGTCCCATGTGGATTGATCTAAGTTTCCGCTCCATCTCGATTATTCCAGCGATCTTGCATAGAAACCATTCGTCGATTCCCGTCAGCTTGTAGATTTTTCCGGTTGTGAATCCAATCTTCAATGCTTTCACTATTTTGAAGAGGCGCTCGTCAGTCGGGTTTGCAAGAGCATCTTCGAGTTCACTTGCGTCTTCGTACTCCTCTTCTCCAATATTGCATACGAGCCCGACTTTTCCAATCTCCAACATTCTCACAGCTTTCTGCAGCGCTTCTTCGAAACATGTTCCGATACTCATGACTTCGCCGACGGATTTCATCTGCGTCCCTATATGTCGATTTGCTCTGGGAAACTTCTGCAAGTCCCATCTAGGAATTTTGACGATTATGTAGTCAAGTGCTGGCTCGAAACAAGCGGTGGTGAGTTTCGTTACCTTGTTTACGAGTTCAGGCAGAGAGTAGCCTATTGCCAACTTTGTTGCGATGAAAGCCAGGGGGTACCCAGTTGCCTTCGAAGCCAATGCCGATGACCTTGAGAGCCGCGAATTGACCTCAATAACCCTGTAGTCGCCTGAGACTGCACTTAATGCAAATTGGACGTTGCACTCCCCAACAATTTTCAACGTTCGCACAACTCTAAACGCAACTTCCCTCAACAGCTGATACTCGCAATCATTCAGTGTCTGCGATGGCGCAACAACTATCGAGTCACCAGTGTGGACACCCATAGGGTCAACGTTTTCCATGTTACACACGGCGATGCAGTTGTCCACGTAGTCACGGCAAACTTCGTACTCAACTTCCTTCCAGTGTCCAAGATACTCTTCAACAATCACCTTTCTGATCATGCTCTGCGCGAGTCCCCGAGTGGCGACATCCCTAAGTTCCCCCTCATTCTTGGCCACCCCGGATCCCTTGCCTCCAAGCGTGTAAGCAACGCGAACCATGACTGGGTAGCCAATTTCCTCGGCTATCGTAAGAGCTTCATCCACCGAAGTAGCTATTTTGCTTCTTGGCACCGTGATACCTTCTCGAAGCATCGCCTCTCGGAACCGTTCTCTGTCATCGGCCATTTCAATCGATTCTATCGATATACCTAGAACCCGAACATTGTATTTTTCCAACGAACCTCGTTTTGCCAACTGAATACCACAATTGAGGGCAGTCTGACCCCCAAATCCGAGGAGAATACCGTCGGGTCTCTCGCTTTCCATTATCTTTTCAACGTAGCCTGCCTCAATCGGCACAAGGTAAACCTTGTCTGCTATCTTGGGGTCAGTCTGTATTGTAGCAATATTGGGGTTGACTAGAATGGTCTCAATCCCTTCCTCTCTTAGGGCTTTGAGTGCTTGCGAGCCTGAGTAGTCGAACTCACCTGCTTCACCGATCTTGATCGATCCACTGCCAAGAACCATCACTTTCTTGATGTTGGGTATTCGAGGCGTCGATCTTCTTCCCCCTCAAGCTTTCTTCTTGACCCATCCCACGAACGCATCGAATAGGAACTCTAGTTCGCTCGGACCAGGAGAATGTTCAGGATGATGCTGAATAGACATCGCGCTAATCGAATCATGCTTGACTCCCTCAACTGTTCTATCATTCGCATTCAAGAAAGAGACCGATAGACCAGTCTTCCCAAGCGAGGCTGGATCCACAGCAAAGCCGTGGTTCGCACTCGAGATGTAACATCGCCCAGAAGAAACGTCAATTATTGGAGAGTTGATGCTTCTATGCCCGAACTTCAGTTTGTAAGTGGAGCCACCCGCCGCTAACGCGAAGATCTGGTTACCAAGACATATGGAGAACATTGGCAACCTTGCACCAAGCAATTCCCTCACAGTCTGTATTGTCTTAACACACATCTTAGGGTCGCCAGGACCATTGCTAACCATGAAGCCATCAGGCTTAAACTCAAGGATCTCATCTTCAGCCGCGTCAAATGGAACTTTAACAACTCTCAGATCTCTTTTGAGCAAGTTCCTTACAATTGATGCTTTAGCACCGCAGTCAACCAAAACAACGGTAGGTTTACTTCCATCGCCACCATCACCATAAATCACAGGTTCCCCAATTGACACTTCGGCGACAAGATCTCTCCTGTTCGGATCCTCGATATTCTGAGTTATCTTCAGTAGCCTGTCAAGATCTAGTTCCTCCCCTTCATCGCAAACTTCTAATACACCCAACATAACGCCATGAACTCGTAATCGCTTGGTCAGAGCCCTAGTATCGACACCATACATTCCCGGAATCCCTTCGCACCTCAGCCATTCATCAAGCGACATCCTCGATGACCAATGACTTGGCGATTCGCAGAATTCATGAACGACTAAGCCCTTCACCTTAATTGAATCAGATTCAAACCATTTCGGAAGATTCCAAGAGTCAACTTCTCTGGTCTGGGGAACACCATAGTTCCCGATCAGGGGATAAGTGAATACCAAAATCTGTCCCCAGTATGAGGGATCGGTGAGCGCTTCGTTATAGCCATACATCGCCGTATTGAAGACAATCTCACCGGGAACCTTGGAGGGAGCACCAAAACCAAAACCTTTGAAAATGGTTCCATCCTCGAGAACAAGGGCAGCCTTCATTCTTCTTTGGTGCCCCAGCGCATCCAAAAACATAACCCTCTGAATTGGGGGGACAAGTTGCTTATAAGCATTTCTTCTTGAAGCGAAAATATGCTAGACAATTCTCACATAATGAGGTGAAAAGAAAAGAAGAACATGACATAGTCACATGCTCTTGTCGACATCGCGTTCGAAGACTTTTCAAGGACTACTTGACTTTTAGCGATCTTACGATGGAGTCTCCCTCCGATTTCATTTTCTCCCACAACGCTAGGATCTTCTTATACAAGGCTGCTGTTGGATTTTTCTCAAAACTCAACATCATCTCATTTAGTCTAGCCAGACTACCTACGAAGGGAGAACGCAATATCATCAATCGCTCCTTCGAGACATCTAGTTCAACGACAAAAGCGTTGTCTAGAGTCAATGATTCGCCAAGGATCTTGCTCACAATTAACCTTCCTTCTCTCGCAGTTGCCCTGACAATGTCTCCAGCGATTCTTTGCGAGGGATTGTCCACATCATATACCGAAAACTCACACATCGTTAAGACGCCTCCTGATCTAATCTTGAAGTGGTTGTTGTCCACTTATTCTCGAGCAGGATGATTTGACAGGGGAACGAAAAGACTATAAGGTATTAAAGATTCCTTCGATGAGAAATGAACAAAAAAAGTCTTGGTTCAATTATAGCTCCATTGTAGCCAGTGTCTTCACTTTCTCTCAGTATAGAATGGTTTCATCACTTCATGAATACTCTCAATCATATCCATCGGCGTTAAACTGTCCCCAACCTTCGAGAAGGCAATGTCACCAGCCTTTCCACTAACAAACGCTGCAGCTGCCCCTGCCCTCAAAGCCGATTGCGTCCATGATAAGAAAGTGGCAGTTATCCCAGAAAGAACGTCACCCACCCCGCCTTTAGCCATGCCCGTATTCCCAGTAAGGTTCACCTTCACTTTCCTTCCATCACTGATAAGTGCAAGACCATTGGCAACTTTCACTAGCAGCGTAATGCCAAGATTCTTTGCTTCTCTCAATACCGTGCTTACAACCCTGTCTAGTTCTTCGACCTTTGAGACACTGCTACCAGTCAAGATCTTGAATTCTCCCAAGTGAGGCGTGAGAATCGTATTTGTGTCTCTAACAACTGATTTGTTCTCAACCATAAGCTTCAGTCCGTCCGCATCTATGACCATAGGAATTCTCTTGTTGACAATTCTCTTTAGAACTTCACCGAAAGCCTTCTTCGTATTCTCGTTTAGACCCAACCCAGGACCTATCACGACGGACGAAGCCCAGCCAAGAAGTTCATCGACTATAGGCATCGCTTCCAATGAGAAAACCTTGCCTGGTAGTTCTCTGACTATCAACATAGGTGAGAACTTTCTAATTACACTTGAAACAGAGGAAGGTGCTGCTATAATTGTCAGTCCAGCCCCAGCCTTGAGAGCAGCCAAGGCCGATAAGTATGGAGCACCGGAATACTGATCACTGCCTCCAATAACTAAGATCTTTCCGAAGTCACCCTTGTGAAAGTGCTTCATTCTGGGCTTGACGGCGTGTCTCACGTCTCCGGGTCCGACAATTATCTCAGCTTCGACAGGGATGCCAATCCCTTTAACCACTAGTTCACCTGTATACTCTTGAGATGTGGTTAAGCCTTTCTTTACCCTGTGGAATGTAACTGTCGCATCGGCACGGACTGCAAGATCACATACCTCACCTGTGTCGGAATTGATACCAGACGGGATATCGACGGCAACCTTGAACGCCTTTGCGCCATTAATCAAAGCTATTGCGCTTGCTGCAGGCTCTCTTAGTTTCCCTTCTATTCCAGTACCCAAGATTGCGTCGACGATGGTATCAGCTTCTTTCGCGAGTTTAGTTACCCCACTCAATTCAGATGAATCTCTTATAATGTGCTTCTCGATGGTGAAGACCATGTTCTCCAATGCCTTGTAATTGCTGGCAGCCTCCTCTGTACGTATCTCCTTTGGTGAACCTAGGAGCACCACATCAACGACCGCGCCGATGTGAGCCAAGTGGCGGGCAGCAACAAAGCCGTCTCCACCATTGTTCCCAGTTCCAGCGAATACCACGATTCTCTTTCCTTCAACGCTATTGCCGTGTTTCTCAGAGACAAAGTTGGCTACCTCTTTTCCCGCATTCTCCATCAAGCAAAGCGTTGAAACGCCGAGATATTCCGAGTTCTCATCGAGGATAGCCACTTCCTCAGATGTCATTGGCTCATGAGCCAACGAGAGAACATCTCGAATAGCGAGGTTACGATCAGCAGAATAGCCAAGCACCAATTGGCAACCCTCCAAGAGCCTTATCCATTCTCGTGTCCGTTGAGGGAAACGTTTCCCTAAAGAAGCGCTTCTCGCAAGAAATATACATCCAGTCTCTTATTTCTCTACCTTCTTTATTAAACGAGATAACTCATTCTTATGAACCATGAAACCTACATCCCTATGCTTTATGTAGACATCTTCGAGACCAGTCGCACGAGCTAGCTCTCCCAGCCGTTTAGGTGTCGGAGCCCTGATTTTTCTCATGCTCTGATCCCGTGCATTTTCAGGAACAAATTCCTGAAGAGTGTAGCTTGCGGTTCTCTCTAAGGCTCTTGACTCGTAGTCTAGAGTTCTCAGAGTCTCTCCTATTTCTCCAAATGTTTTCACGCCATCGTTCATGCCTGGCACGACAGTCGTCCGCAGATCCGCATAGACTTTGTTGTGCTTCATTAGTTCCTCCAGACTTTTCATGGTGTTATCTGCTGCTTCCCTACCCTTCCCGTGTAGCCCGATTAACTTCTCCATGAGAATTGTGTCAACAGGAGAGGTTTTCAGGTCGAGGGAAATCAGATCAGAATATGTAATTAGCTTCCTCACGACTTCGTTCAGGAAGCCATTTGTATCGAATCCAAATAGTAACCCTTTCTTATGGGAGTAGTTACTGACAGCCTTGAGTAACTCCGGGTATAATGTAGGCTCTCCACCTGTAACTTTGACTGCTTCGACCGTTGGAGCAGCGTTGTCTATGAATCTATACACCTGCTCTATGTTCTTTTCGTACTCAGGTTTCACTTCGAGTATCTGCCAATTCTGGCAAAATGAGCAGTTGTAGTTGCATTTTGGAGTGAAGATAACCGCAGCCGGTCTCTTGGGGTAATCGACATTGCTTAGGTCGACCAGTCCTGCAACAAGAACCTTCATACGTTATTTTTTCTCCCACGGAGGATCTTCAAGCTCAAGAATACGGGAAAATAGTGATTTGAGGAAAAGTAGCCTCTTCATGTTACTACTGTTCGCTAAGTGTAGATTGGGACAGGGCTGTTTCTTCTTTCCTGTTCTTTTACTTTCCCTGTGTGGTCGGCGAGATCACGTAACTGCTTCTTCATAGTTCTAGCTTCATCGAGTAATTGCTTCACATCGGTGTTTACTCCTCGAATCCTGTTTAGTGACCTAACTACCTCGGCAGAGGCTTCAGGGTCTGGAGCATCCTCGGTTGCTTCCACGAGGAGACACAGTCCGTCTACCTCTCTCATTAAGCATTCATTCATGATCGCGCCTGACATTCCTGCGATGAACCCTACAGGAAGCCTTGGTATGTCATGCTCCAACAATTCCTTCAGTATCTCTGGTTCAGCAGCTCCGTACACAACAATTTTCTTTTTTTCTTCTTTCTTGGCAAGGCCTTCGACGCATATCAACTCCGTGGCACCGTTGTTCTGTGCCCATTCTGAAATGGCATAGGCAAAGTACGGCAGGGATATAGTTGGCAACGCAACTTCAGATATGACTGTTACAATCTTGCCATCCTTTGATGCATAGATCCTAATGGGTGCCCTTAATGCTCCACTATAGAAGGGTGCTATCGCGGGTATGAAGGGGGACCTGATTGTTCCAATCAACTCCATATCCATCATTTGTATCAAGTGGTGGGCCACTATCGTGCCTACGAGCCCAGGACCCGGAAACCCTACAATAACAATAGGCTTATCTAAGGTGACTTTCCTGGTCTGGACTATCTGAGCGCCTTCCTTCGCTCCTGCAGGCATAACCATCATAAGAATTGCACCTTCTTGTCTCTAGATAACACGCATAACTCTATTCGGTTGCGGATAGACATATATTGAATAACTTTGGATTTAAAGGTAGAACCTCTGATATGAGTTTACTCTTGGTGCGAGAGAGAAAAGCATGGGTCGCGATTGAATGCCGCTTGAAGAGAGTCCGTTTCAAGGCGACATCGATGTCCCTTTCGTTTCTTCCTCAGAGGTTGTCATTCATAAGATGCTTGATGTTCTTGAGGTCAAACCAGATGACATTCTCTTTGACCTAGGGTGCGGTGACGGCAAAGTCATAGTCATGGCAGCGCAGATCACCGAGGCGAAATGCATCGGGGTCGAAAGAAGAAAGGAGCTTGCATTTGAAGCCAACAAAAAAGTCAAAGATCTGAATCTATCTAGGAGAACCGCCATAATATTTGGCGACTTCTTTTCAATCGATTTAAGAAGTGCCGATGTGGTAATCTCTTATCTCCTCACTGCTGTCAACAAGAAGCTTGCACAGAAACTCGAAAAAGAGCTCAAACCGGAAGCAAGGGTAATAAGCCACGACTTCGAGTTTCCAGACTGGAAGCCAACTAAGTTCATCATGTTAAATGAAGGATGGCTTGACCACAAGATCTATCTGTACGTGAAAGAAAGTCCGGAAGGCTTTGAGAAGAAGAAGGAAGAACCTGAACCAAGTTGGAAGTCCTTGTAGCTGAAATGCAACCGCAGAACAATCAGGTCTCTAACTTACTTTCCCAAGTAGCATGCCCTCAACTGTGATCGGCTGTATTTTCATTGCTAAAGCCTGGGACTCGGAAAGCTTTCCCTCACTCTCAGCGTAGATCTCGATCAGTGGGTCACCTTTCTTGACTATGTAACCTCGCTTAGCGTAAAGCTTGATGCCAGCTTCCCTGTCAATGGGTGCGCCGGCAGCTCTCGCGATGTTCTTAATTGCCTCGTTATCCACGCTGACCACATATCCGTCGGCAGGTGAGAGTATTTTTGTCGTGTGGTCGCCGATCGGTATATCTTCAGGTCTGACTCGTGGGTCTCCGCCTTGTGCTTCGATAATCTGTCTCATCTTCTGCAAAGCCTTGCCACTGACAAGTATTTCCTTGGCCATGTCTTGTCCTCGTCCTCGGGGGATTATACCGCTCATTTCAAGTAGAAGTCCAGCTAAAGCAGTAGATTTCTCGATTAGACTCGTTGGGCCATGACCTTCTAACGCCTCCAAGGCCTCCTTCGCTTCTAATGCAGGTCCGACCGTGTGCCCGACAGGTTGTTCAGCGTAGGTTATCCCGCACTCAATCTTGATTCCGAATTTCTGTCCAAGCTCAACAAATCCTCGACCAAGAGCCTGTGCTTCCTCAATGTTTTCAACCTTGACGCCTCGGCCTACCGGTATGTCGAGGACTGAGAAATCCACTCCCACAGCGATCTTCTTGGCCATAATCGAAGCCATCATCTGAGCTTGGGGGTTGATCTGCAGTGAATACTCAACACGCATAAACAAATCGTCAGCGGGGGCCAAGTTCAGTGACCCACCCCAAACTATTGCGCCCTTTGTCTTCTTGACGATTTTCCTTAGCTCTTCAGCTTTGAAAGCAATGGGTGCCAGCACGCTCATGGTGTCAGCCGTGCCAGAAGGGGAGGTAATCGCCTTGCTGCTCGTCTTGGGTATGAGCAGACCTGTTGAAGCTATTATAGGGACAACCAAGAGGCTAACTTTGTTCCCAGGGACGCCTCCGATGGAGTGTTTATCATAAACGGGTTCCTCAAAATCAATAACCTCACCGCTTCCCGCTATAGCCTCCGTCAAGAACTTGATCTCATTTACGTCAAAGCCCTCATATTGCTGTGCAAAAAGGAAGCCCGCTATCTCTAAATCGCTGAGGCTACCTGACATGACATCCTTGATTATGGTATTCACTTCGTCCTTCGCTAGCTTATCTCCCTTCATCTTCCTTCTGATGAAGCTTATCGACTCAGGAGCCTCAGTCAGACTAACTCTGACCAGTTCACTGTCGCCAACATCTAGCTCTGATTGAACATTCCCGTATATTCCCACATAACCTGGGTCGATAAATGACTTTGTTATCTGAACCATGACGGTCGTTCTAGTTCCATTAATGCTTAGCGTAACTCGGTCGTATACGTTGATGCCTTCCTTGTCTGCATCGGAACTGTTCAGTAGAACCTCTCTCTTGTTGGAGACTATGTCGAGAATCTTGGCTTTCAATTCTAACATTAAAACTTCCCCCAAAGAAGAAACAACGAGCGAGAAGAACCCTCGTTACATATTCTACCTACTTTAAAACAAGCTTATTAATTCTCCTTGGACTCCTCGATGTATTTCTCTGCCATGAAGGCAGCCAAAACGCCATCCCCCACCGCGGTGGCAACCTGCCTTAGGGTCTTGGCGCGGCAATCGCCTGCAGCGAATACCCCCCGTATCGATGTCTCCAATTCCTCACTTGTTACTATGAATCCATTTTCATCTTTCTTGACGTTGACGAAATCGGTGCTCGGAATGCTCCCAACATACACGAAGACACCGCTCACATCGACTCTCCTTTTCTTATCGTTCTTCACATTCCTGACTAGCACACTCTCCACTTTGCCGTCTCCGATGACCTCTTCTACAACAGAATCCCACACAAACTCAATCTTTGGGTTAGAAAATGCCTTATCCTGAATTATCTTTTCCGCTCTAAGCTGAGCCCTGCGGTGAATGACGTATACCTTTCTCACAATCTTGGACAGGTATAGTGCTTCCTTAACAGCCGCATCCCCTCCGCCCGCGACGGCAACATCTTTGTCTTGGAAGAATCGCCCATCGCATGTAGCACAAAATGACACGCCTTTCCCCACGAGATTCTCTTCTCCCTTGACTCCCAGCTTTCTGGGTTGAGTTCCTGATGAAATTATGACGCTTCTTGCCGGATGACTTCCTTCCGTTGTCCTGACGATCTTACAGCCGCCATCATCCACAACTTGCACGACTTCTTCGTTTAGAATTTCCGCTCCGAACTTCCTCGCATGTTCTTCCATCAGGCGAGTTAACTCTGCACCGCTGATCTCGGGGAAACCTGGGTAATTCTCTATGACACCAGTCAAGGCTATCTGTCCGCCAGGAACTAACTTCTCAATAACAAGCGTCTTGAGGCCTGCCCTTCTACCATAAATGCTCGCAGCTAAGCCTGCTGGGCCCGCACCGATTATGATAAGATCGCAAACATCAGACATCGTGTTTCAGTCACCACAAGGAACCGGGTCATATTTTGATACTAGACGCAATTTTAGTAGACCCGATTTCAGTTTTAACTCTAACTGTTATTGTGAGATCGTTCAGCATTGATCTCATGGAATGGCTATTTCCAATGATGATATCTAATAGCACGCTCTATCCGAGACATTTGAGAAAGAATGAGAGCGCAGGTCTCCTCTGAGCACGACCTGCTATGTAGATCCAGAAAGGTTGGAATCACTGTGTCTGGGAATAGTTCCATTCTGACATTGATACCTTGTAACGAGACACTTAACTAGCTACCTATCAGAGTTTCGTTAGCGCACCCCGGAAGGCTGTCTTTTGCGATCGAGTACTGATTCATGACATTCCCATTGACATATATTGGACAGCCGGCTCTGACTGCCAACGCAATGCAGTCGCTCGGTCTAGCGTCAATAGCAGCCGAGGTTCCGCCAGGCTGGAGCGAAAGCCTACCTATGTATACGCCGTTAACGACCTCCACGATTGCTACACTCTCGAGAGTCATACTCAACTCTCTCAAAATTGACATTATCAGGTCATGAGTTCCAGGTCTTTGTGGTTTGTTTCTCAGAATGGCCGTCTCAATTGAAGCTGCCTCACTAGGACCTATAAAGATTGGAAGCATTCTTCCTTGGTGATCGGCAAGAACTACGACTGGGGAAGGGCCTCCTTTTGTTTGTGCCACATATACTCCAGAAACCGTGACGGAGACTTTGTTATCGGAATCTATGGGCAGACTCTTCACCTTCACTAGCCGTTTGTTGGCTTCGCCCAGTTTGAACCTCCCTCAAATCCAATTTTCGGATTCATTTTCAAGAAATAGGGAGTTGCACGGTTCTATCTCTGCGTTGATCAGCAAGTCGATGAATTCTTATTTTAACTTTTCTATCGTCGAAATAGATAAGCTATGTCAAGTAGGTGGTGTCGAGTTTCACTTTTCTTCCTGAGACCGCCTCCGCCATCGCCTTGTACTGTTTGACGAGATCTGGAGTTATGCTTGGTCTTATTTTGTTGAAGGCTTCTTCGAAGTGAGAGGCGTTTACCTCCTTGATTTTCTTGTCTTCCCTGAGTGCTATCATTCCTGCTTCGCGGCAAAGGTTTTCAATGTCGGCTCCACTATATCCATCAGCTCTTTCAGCTAACTCATCGACATTAACGTCTTTTGCAAGAGGCATGTTCTTTGTATGAACTTTGAAGATCTCCGATCTTCCTTCCTTGTCAGGAGAAGGAACTAGGATTAAGCGATCAAATCTTCCTGGACGTAGCAAGGCAGTGTCGATTATGTCAGGTCTGTTGGTTGAGGCTAGTACTATAACATTCTTCAATTGTTCGAGTCCATCCATCTCTGCCAGAACTTGGTTGACGACGCTTTCGTAGACTTTGCTGCCTTCCCAGAGTCCGCGGCGCGGAGCTATTGAGTCAAGTTCATCGAAGTATATTATTGCGGGAGCTGCCATTCTTGCTTTCCTGAAGACTTCACGTATCATTTTCTCTGACTCTCCAACCCACTTGGAGAAGACCTCAGGGCCACGAATGGGTATGAAGTTGGCTTCGCTCTCAGTGGCAACAGCCTTGGCCAACAGAGTCTTCCCACATCCAGGCGGACCAAACAAGAGTATGCCGACAGGCGGTCGTATGCCCAAGTTGGTGAAGCTCTCGGGGTACTTCAGTGGCCACTCCACTGCCTCGATGAGCTCTTGTTTCACGTCTTCGAGGTCTCCAATATTATTCCATTTCACCTTCGGTATTTCTATCATGACCTCACGCATTGCCGAGGGCTCAACGATCTTCAAGGCCTCTTCAAAGTCCTCTTTTGTAACCTGAACTTTAGAAAGTACTTCCTGCGGTACAGTCTCCTCTTCAAGATTAATCTGGGGGAGTATTCTCCTTAGAGTGTGCATCGCCGCCTCACGAGAAAGCGCTGCGAGATCAGCTCCAACGAATCCATGCGTTCGATCAGCCAACTCATCTACTGATACATTTTCAGCCAAAGGCATGCCTCTCGTGTGGATCTGAATTACTTCCTTTCTGCCATTCCTATCAGGAACCCCTATCTCTATCTCCCTGTCAAATCTCCCAGGTCTCCTCAGAGCGGGGTCGATCGCGTTAACCCTATTAGTGGCTCCTATTACTATGACCTTGCCTCTTCCTTTAAGTCCATCCATCAGTGCCAGGAGTTGAGCGACAACTCTTCTCTCAACTTCACCTGTAACTTCCTCTCTCTTGGGAGCAATACTATCCAGTTCATCGATGAATATTATTGAGGGGGCATTCTTCTCAGCTTCAGCGAACACCTCTCTAAGTCTCTGCTCAGACTCGCCATAGAACTTACTCATGATCTCCGGTCCGTTTATTGATGTGAAATAGGCGTCAGACTCATTAGCTACGGCTCTCGCCAACAGCGTCTTGCCGCACCCAGGTGGCCCATGAAGAAGAACCCCTTTGGGAGGCTCTATCCCAAGACGCTGGAACAGCTCAGGATGCTTGAGTGGTAACTCAACCATTTCGCGGACACGTTGAATAGCATCATCCAAGCCGCCAATATCCTCGTAAGTTACCAGAGGAACTCCACGTGGTACCTTGACGGCTTCAGCCTGAACCTCAACAACCGTGTTTGCAGTCACCTTGACTATGCCCGCGGGTTCAGTTGAAACGACAATCAACCTCATCTCAGTTAGAGCAAATGGCGCCCTTCTACCCAAGAACCCGAATAGATCCTCTATCGAGGGACCTATAGGACTCGCAGCTACACTGATTATGTCGCCCCTCTTGACAGCCTTATCCAACAGGTTATCCCTCAACAGTTCTCCGGGAGCAGAAAGCCTGATCCCTTCTTCTGCTGGTGCCAACACTACTCTGTGCGCCCCCTTGTCCTCAGCTCTCTTAATGATGACAAACTCACCTATACTAGTGCCAGCATTAGCTCTCACTAGCCCGTCCATCCTGATGATACCTTGTCCGGCGTCTTCGGGTCTCCCAAGGATGACCACAGCACCAGTGCTTTTCTTACCATTAATCTCAACGATATCTCCTGAATTCAACTTGAGTTTCTCCATAACCTTAGGGTCGATTCTTACTATCCCACGACCGGCATTCCTCTTGTCTATCTCAGCAACTCTAAGTTGACCTTCCTCGGGCAAGCGACTTTCACACTCCATTAACTGAAACAAAAGAATAAAACGGTGATAACCTTATTTTAATCTTATTCCTTCAGTAGTCAGTTAATAAGTTTTGTCTGGGGGTGACTGGAGCAGAAATGGGCTTAACTGAAGCAGAGAACGACGGCGAGTTCGGCGACTTGAAGAACGAATTGACGAAACTCAAGAGAGAAAAGAATGCAGTCATACTCGCACACAACTATCAGAGGCCCGAAGTGCAGAACGTTGCGGATTTCGTGGGAGACTCACTAGGACTATCCATCAGTGCATCGGAAACAAAGTGCGACACGATACTCTTCTGTGGCGTAGATTTCATGGCGGAGACAGCCAAGATACTAAACCCTCAAAGGAAGGTTCTGATCCCTGATCAACGTTCCAAGTGTCCAATGGCTATGATGCTAACCGTTGAGACTCTCCGGGATGCAAAGAGATCAAACCCAAACGCTGACGTAATAATGTACATCAATACTCATGCTGACGTCAAGACTGAGTGCGATTGCATTTGCACCTCTGCAAACGCTCCAGAAATAGTCAATCATTCGAAAAAAAACGAGATCCTTTTTGGACCAGACATGAACCTGAGCTACTATGTCCAAAAGAGAACGTCTAAGAAGATTGTCACAGTTCCTCAACGAGGTATATGCCCAACCCACCACATGATCTCATTAGAAGAAGTCTTATTGGCCAAAGAAGAAAATCCTGATGCAGTTGTCTTAGCACACCCAGAATGCATACCAGAAGTACAGGAAAGAGCAGACGCGATAGCGAGCACTGAAGGAATGGTGAAATACGTGAAGAATTCTAGTAAGGAGAAGTTCATAGTAGCCACGGAAGTAGGTGTAATCCACCGATTGAAGAAGGGAAACCCGACTAAAACCTTCATACCAGCCTCCCCGTATGCAGTCTGCCCAAATATGAAGATGCACACATTAGAGAAAATGGTACAAGCTCTCAGGAACGAGCAACCTGAAATCCTACTGCCGATGAACATAATTGAAAGGGCGAGAATGCCGGTCGAGAAGATGTTAGCGATCACAACGAAACTGCAAAACAAGTGAAGCACGAGTAAGAACACGTGGCTTGAGGACTGAAAGGTGAACTACTCGCAGTAAAAATATCGATCACCGAAATACCATTGTGATTCCATCAATGAGTAACTTCGGTTGAACGTTCCTCTTTGTCTTGATCAACCTCACGATCCCAGCTTTTTTGAGAATACGAAGATCCTCATAGGCATTCTTGATGTCCCTCTTGAGGTGATTAGCCACATGACTTATCGAGGTAAACTCAGTCTGTCCCATCGCCGCGATCAACTCCAATCGCTTTTCTGTGAACACCCTTTCAATCGTCTGAGTATCCATCTTCAGGTCCTCTTCCACAACGTAATCAAGTTCCCCTCCCTCTTCGTAAGCTTGGTACGCTTGAGTTAACTCTCTCCACTCAGAAAGTGCACTTCTCTTCTCCATATTGTTCCTCCCCAAATTCATCTCGTAGTCATCGGGACTACTAACCTTGAAGATCTTCCTATATTCGGTGATCTTACGAGTAACTTCTTCGGGTGAAAGACGACGTACGACTCTGACCTTCACCATATTTCTTAGCCTCCCCATCTTTGGCGTACGATACCAAAAAAACTTAAATCCCTTCCAACTTCTTAACCATTTCGAAACCATAAGGAGGACCCAAGAGTGTCGATTTCAAGTCAGATTAGGAGAATAGACGAAGTCAGATGGGAAATCCCCACATCCTACAGATCTGGAATGCGTGTTCCAGGTAGACTCATCATGAACGACAAGGTCTTCAAAGGACTTGAGAAAGGCGTGCTTGACCAGTGCGCAAATGTCGCCACATTACCTGGAATCTACAACTACTCGATAGCCCTTCCAGACGCCCATTGGGGCTATGGATTCCCGATAGGTGGTGTTGCTGCTTTTGACATGAACAACGGTGTAGTCAGTCCAGGTGGGGTAGGCTACGACATAAACTGCGGAGTTAGAATACTGACCACGAATCTCGACGAAAAGGACGTAAGGCCGAAGATCAAGGCACTTACTTCATCTGTCTTCAACAACGTCCCAAGCGGGGTTGGCGCCACAGGAAAAATAAGAATAGAGAGTAACAGGCTCGACGTGGTGCTCGAAGGCGGCGCGAAGTGGGCCGTTGAGCAAGGCTATGGGTGGAAGGAGGACCTCGAGAGAACAGAGGAAAAAGGATGCATGAAAGAAGCCAACGCGGATAAGGTGAGTTCAAGAGCAAAGCAAAGAGGAGCCCCACAGTTGGGAACACTCGGAAGTGGCAATCACTATTTGGAGACACAAATCGTCGAAAAGATCTTCGATGAGAAAGCTGCCAAGACAATGGGCGTGACGCATATCGGTCAAGTGACGATAATGATCCACAGCGGGTCGCGGGGATGCGGGCACCAGATAGCCAGCGACTACATACGCATAATGGAAGGGGCGGCTGTGAAGTACAAGATAGCTCTTCCAGATAGGCAGTTGGCATGTGCTCCAGTAAACTCCAAGGAGGGCGCAGACTACCTTGCCGGGATGCGATGTGGAGCAAACTACGCTTGGGCGAATAGGCAATGCATTACTCACTGGGTTAGAGAGAGCTTCCAGAAAGTCCTCGCAACGGACGCAGAGAAATTGGGACTGCACATGGTGTACGATGTCGCGCATAACATAGCCAAAATAGAAGATCACGAGATTGATGGGAAAAGGGTCAAGGTCTGTGTTCACAGGAAGGGAGCAACGCGGAGCTTCGCACCGAAACACCCTGAGATACCGACAGTCTACAACGAAATAGGTCAACCAGTCTTGGTTGGTGGAAGCATGGGAACCTCCAGCTACGTTCTTGTTGGGACTAACCAGGCACTGAGGGAAACCTTTGGATCTACAGTGCATGGGGCGGGCAGAACTATGAGTAGGGCTGGTGCCACGCGTAAATTCTCTCCGAGAGATATTATGAGGAGGTTAGAGTCACAGGGGATCGAGATACAGGCGGCCTCCTTCGGGGAGTTGGCTGAGGAGGCATCTGAGTCGTATAAGAATGTGGATGATGTCGTTGACTCGGCTGAGAAAGCTGGGATTTCTAAGAAAGTTGTTAGGCTTCGGCCTTTGTCTGTAATCAAGGGTTGATGGGAGCCAGCGGTAATCTGGTTATTGATGGCCGAGTACCTCTTGCTCTTTTCCTTGAGTTTGGTTCATAGGTTGTTTCTGCTGTTTCCTCGGTGATGTAACTGCTGTATGAGTTGACTAGTATTTGTTTTTGGGATTTTCCTGCTATCTCTCGTGGAGTGGGCGTTAATTGGTTCCCCGTCTTTTTGGCTTCCTCCTACTGTGGCGCCGTCGTTTCCTCATGGATTCTTCCAATTCTTCTTTTTCTAATTCTTCTTCGAGTCTTAAGTCTTCTTCCGCGAGTAGCTCATAGCAGGCAGCGTTGCGCTTTATGCCACGCACGTGTAGGGCTTTGCCTGCTGGGAAGTTCGCAATCGTTTCTGTCTGTGTCCGTTGTTTGAACGAATGTTTTAAATCATGATTTGTGATAATCTAGTATTGAGTATAGACGTCAGTTTGTGAGCATCGCGTTCAAGAAGTGAAAGACTTATTAAGAGGAATGAGAATATGGCTCATACGAGGGTCGAGGAAGACAAGGAAGAGGCGCACATGGGAATAAAGGTACAAGGGTATGCCATCTTCCACACGGTATTCGGGGACAAGCTGACAGCTGATCTCGTGGTCAAGTTTCTGGAAAAAGACATGAAAGTCACAGCTGCTGACATTGAGTCGCAGTGTCGAGTGAGTCGGTCAACAGCTTTCCGCCGTCTAAGTGAACTGAACAAGGCCGGTCTCTTGATTTACGAATGGAGTGTTACCGATGAGTCTCCGCCTAAAGCTGTCAAGGTCTATAGCATGCCGGCGCATATCAGGGAAGCATTGAGGCCGTTGTTCAAGAACTTACGAGAAGCTTTGTCCTCCATGTTGGGAAAACGGCATTGAAGAACACATTCTCCTCCCTTATTTTTTTAACTTTAATAAGCTTCAAGCCAGCAAGGTTCTCGATGATTTTCTTTGTCATTCTTATCCCTATCCTAGGTTCCCACAAAGCGTGTAGTTTCTCTTTGTCGACAGTTTTCTTGTTTTTCTTTTGTTCCAGTACGTAACCAAGGATCGCCGATTCGACTATCCCAATTAATGGCTTATTGCAGATTAATTCGGATGCAATCCATGGAGCGATTATCATAACAAGCGCAATTCCATATGATGCGATTCTCTCCATGTAGATTCCTAACAAACTCAGGACAAATAATGCCAGAACTGCTGAGGATTGAATGATCAACACCAGCACTTCCAAGTACTTCCTCAACTCCTGCTTCTCACCTCTCTGTATATGTCTGACAACCTCTCTCTGACCCTTCTCTCCAGAAGTTTGATAAATCCACTTTCGATTTTCTCCATTTCCGACAGGGACAGCTTGAACTCCTCTTTGAATTCATATCTTTCAGTGTCCAAGTCCAAGAGCTTCGGTACTGGGCTCGCCGAGCCCATCACCAAATCAACTCTCACCGTGGTGATGTGGAATTTTCGGCCCATGAAGTGGGCATGGACATCACTGATGTTTCCGTACATTGTGAATCCAGGGCCAGTATCGCCGAGCTCGACGTTTTCTACCTGAAAGTCATCAACTTCAGGTATCTTTTCGAAGATGGTTTTATAGAACCTTTTCAGAAGTCTCTTTATTTCCTCGATGGAGAACCGCGATGATCCGGGATCTCCTTCAGCATTTGCCAACCTGTTCTCCCTCCATGCGAGTTGTCGAGCTCTTAGAAGCCTCCTCCTCTTCTTTCAACATCCTCTCAACTTCAGCCAGCTTAGCCGAAAAGTGCGTCTCCTTTAATCCTATACCTATCTAGTAGCTCTTGTTTCTTGGCGGCGTTCCAGCCAGCCACACCACCTTTCTTGCCAATGGATTGGTAGTAACCAGTGATCCTTGAATACCACTCCACGTTCTCCGAGTTACAGTTCGGGCAAGAGTCTCTCAGTCCAGGTGAAGTAATGTTACAGTTTTCACATGTCGTCAAATCCTTTGTATACGCGAAATATCCGATTTGTGATTCTGTCGCTATCCTCCTCGTCAGCCTCGCCATCGCTTCTGGGTCGGGGTTCGCTTCGCCCAGCCATATGTGGAACATGTTTCCGCCTGACATGAGCGCCCAGAACGGTTGTTCTAATCTCAGTTTTTCTGAGAGCGCCAGGTGGGCTCCAACAAATGTGTGTGTTCCGTTAGAGTAGTAAACTGGGGCATCAGCCCCGTCACTCATGGATTTCTCTTCCCAAGCCTTGAGATCGCCTTTGACAACGCTTCTAGATTCGTGCGGGTAGTGGATCAAGTCTGCCACAGCCATGGACTGCGCACATGACTCTGCTGGTGTTCTTGCTATTGCAAGTAGTAGGCCAGATTCTTCTTCCAGCTCTTTTCTTATCCTCTCCATCTCCACGACAGTCCTGAGAGAGAATCTTAGCGCGTCGCTACTTTCGTGGAGCTGTTCACCCACGTGGAATTGCGCCATCTCATTGACTCCAACTAGACCGACTATGTAGCGAAGAGTCTCTACGTCAACAAGTGGGGGCATAGTCAAACCGTTAACCTTAGGCTGCATCGTCATGAAGGGTAAGAGGCCATTTTTCATCTGCTTGTCCAAGAGTCTCTTCTTGATCTTGAAGGTGTCTAGGGACATCCTCATGCTCCTCTCAATCTCTTCCCACAGTAGTGTATCATTTGCCTTGGCCATGTAGGCGTGCTGAGGCATGTTCAGGCTGACCACCTGAACGGCTCCCCATGAGAAGTGCTTCCCGTCGACGAAATTTAGCTTGTCCCAAAAAGCTGGGTCTTCTTCAGGGGAACTTGCCTGATCATAGGAGCAACACTGGTAACACCCTAGCCGCACTCCGTTATCTCCGCCGCTCCTATAGCCAGGGATCTTGTTCTCAAAGTACGGGATCCCGAATTTGGCTGTCAGCTTTGCAGCTAGGAGATAACTTTGCTCATACTCAGGGGTCATGAACTCTTTGTCATAAACTATCTCCATCTTCGGGAAGAAGAATGGCTTACCCCATTTGTCGCCCTCCATAGCAACTTCGCAGAGCGCGTTGAACATCATTCGAGTCTCATTTTCATAATCGCCGTAGACATCGTGTAGGATCTTGCCGCCCTTGACTACATGTATATCTCTAAATATTTTCGGGACGCCGGGAGGCATCTCAATCGAAGCGAAGAGCAGTTGACCACCCCGGGCAACATAGGCTTGCGTATGTTCGAAGAAGAGCATCTGAGCAAGTTGCTTAACCCTCTCATAGGGCAATCCTCTCACATAGGGAGCAAAGAATAGAGTATAATTGTACCATCCTTGGCCACCCGCCCAGTTAGTTTGGGCTGAAGCCAATGCCTTGACAGAGTGGAGTATGGCAACCTCGGGGTGCTTAGCTGGGCCAGCGACTGAAGTCCTAGCTCCAACACCATCGGGCAGCAGCCCCGAATACAAGAAGTACCTCAAGTCATGGTTCTGACAGTTATGAACAATTATTCCTTCCGCATTTGAGAAGACATGAGTATCACTGTCAACAGACAAATCATATACGAACCCATTATGCGATACTAAATCCTTTCTTACTATTTTCCGTTCTTCTGCTTCATACGGATCGTTACTAATACATTCGAGGTTATCAACTTCTAAATACTCATTCCTGCCATCGCCACTTATGAATCTGAATCCTTTGTCCCGTAATTGTATTAGGTAATTGCGCTTTCTTGTTCCTACTAAGAACATTTTCGTCTTCCTTGGTCCTGCCAAATAGGTGTATATGCCCAATGATACGCCGAATCTTCTAAGTAGGAAGATTATTTGACGCGCCAAAACGGGAGAGGTTGTATGATACGCTAAGAAATAAGTTGTGCAAATGTCTTCCCGTCTGATAGCCAATTTTTGTAGTGAACCATCACCAGAAAACAAGCCAGACAACAAGCCAATAAGGAACTCTTTGTTCGTACTCAATAGTATGTCTGGGATCCGTTTATTGATAGCTTTTCTATTAATACCAAGGATGTCATGAAATAGCTGATAAAGTGACTTCGACGATATTATGGATTGCGGAGTCGGAGGAGTACGAGTCGTTCTGTGTGGCGACAGATCAGTTTTTTCCATATGCTTGGAAAATCTATGCAAAAAGTTTGGATTTGAATTTGTTATTGCCACTCCTTTTTCTTTTACAAAGTGTCCTTCACTAATAAAGAGTCCTACCACTTCTCCAAATTCCCTTGTAAGGGGAATTATCCGCTGCAATGTTCTATGAGACTTATAGTAAGAAAGGGCTATATTCGTAGGAAGTTGTATTCCAAGCGCTCTGATTGCCCAAAGCGGTATTGCTTTTCTGTGTTTCCAACCATACACTGTCCCTAGAGGTAGATTGAGTTTTTGAGCTATCTCATACCAACTCGAAACCTTTTCTATGTATTTATTCGCTTCCTTCGCATACCACTTCCTATCATCTTTTTGAATCAATTTAAACAAATCGAGATTTGTTATCTCAGACTGTGGATTTACTCTCTTGATTATCGATACTTTGTCTCCTATCTCTATTTGTTCTGCCGCAACAAGCCCCTTCCCAGTGACAGGAATTGGATGATCTGGAGTTACTTTTATCGTATATCCCCCTCTACACCGTAACCGTATCAAGTTGCCATTGAATCTATGTCTGTAAACATTTTTTATTGGTCTAAAGCCCTCTGGAGTGGTGATGCAGATTCTCTCCTTTGGAACGAAAATCTCCCAATCGTCCTTCTCTGATTCTAATGAACAGCTATCAATAAGGTTCTCAATTGGGCTGATATGGACAACGTCACTGTTTGTAAATGTTATCAGTTCATCTGCCGCAACGCAGAATGGTCTCGTGGCGAAGTACTCTAGGTCATGTATGTGTATTCTTTTCCTCATATGGGCATCCGCCAGGTATGGCGGAATGACGGCAAGTAAGTTTGCTTCCTTTGCAGCCTTATCAGCCACTTTCTTGTGGAGCGTTTCTGGGTTAGGCTGACTATTGGCATTCTCCCTAGCTTCAAACCCTCTCCCTTCCATTATCTTGATGTAATCGTAGATAGGCATTCCCACTCGTGTATAGAAGTTCCTGTAGATCGCATATCTTGGCTCCCTTGTTGCTCTCATCAACATCTCGGCGCAGATGAGCTCCCTTATAAGCGGGCCACTCACGAAAGGCAAGTTCTTAACATACTTATCATATACTTGCTCGGCTAATTCTTCAGCTTCTTCCTTCCTCAACGGCGGTAAGTCTGGATAATGTTCAGTCGCAAGAGATGTTTCTCTGAGTAGACTATCGATAATTTTCTGCTTGTTAAAAAACTCGATGATCCCTCGGTTTGTTCTAACTAGTGGTTTGCCTTGCCTGCGGAGTTGGACACCTTCAACCCAGCTCCTGACATATGGGTCATTGACCACATCCATGGAATAATGCCTCCTCTCGTCTCCGCGTGAGACTACTAGTGTTTTCCAATAAACTTCAGAACTTGATCCTTTCTCAGGCTGTTGCTCGAATCGAATATCTCGTTTGCCCTAAGCACCTTATCCTCGATCATGAGTGCTGGGACAGTGTATATATTCAGCATTAAAGCGTCAACCTTGTGTTCCGGATTATCAATGTTCAGCTCAACATACTCTAGGCTCTTGGAATTGAGAAAATTTTTCAGTGCCTTGCAACTCGGACAATTTGTTTCAACGAACATCTTCAGGATATTGTCAGTCACGATGCGTTTCACCACAAGCGTTCATATGGACTGCGACACTATCTAGCTTGAGCTAATCGCATTGGTGCCACATAGATACTTCGCGAGTAAGCAGCGTTCTTGGGAGAGCGTCTCTCCCCCCAATCGTACTGATACGTACTATTTGCTCAGCACGATTATTTAAGATTATTGAGTGAACTATCAAGAAGATTAGATGGCAGGAGCGAAAGATCTCATGAGCACTTGTAGTCCGAGATCAGTATAGAAAAAGATGACACTCTGCGTTCGGAGGAGGACCCCTCAAGCGCGATTTGCCTTCATGTGAACGTGGAGAGGTCGGTCGATAGGCGGACTCTTCCTGTTGAGGAGCTTGGTTACTCCTCATCTCCGAAGTCTTCTTCCTCTTCTTCTTCCTCTTCGTCCCAGTCTTCCTCTTCGTCCCAGTCTTCCTCTTCGTCCCAGTCTTCCTCTTCTTCAATGTCCTCTTCTTCTTCGTCTTTCATTTCCAAGTTTGCCTCCTGTCATCCTTCTCTTGTCTAAGCGTGGAAGGTATTTGTTATTAAAAGGTAGCTTGATCCAAGTACGACTCAAATATCCTTTTCTGCCAAAACCGATTTAGAAGATTCTGCCCTGTGAGACATTTTTGAGCCAACTGAACAGTGAATTTGCCTATTAGACGTCAAATGCGCCTTTTTTGCTGCTTCTAAGTCGCATTCAGAAATAAATGATTGAAAGCTATCAATTACCCCCCAAATCAGATAGTCACATCTTGTGATACACACTACTCACTAGAGTAGCATCTTGATACATTTGGTGTGGACGATTCTGACCAGCTCCATAGATCACAAAAGCCTTAAGACCGAATTGCCGTTAACCAATTTACTTATTAATCAAGGGAACTCCTCAGGGAGTACTTCGATGACTTCAAATCAAGCTTCGTTCTACTACGTAGCGCAGATTCGTTCTGATCCATCGCGTAAGTCGCTGGTTTCAAGTCACTTGCATAGTCTTGGTTGCAACAGTTTCAACAATTCGTTTTGGCGTGTTCCGGCTCATCAGTTGCGTGCGGCACTATCTCACTCTGAGACGGAGAATATTATCGTTTTAAAGCGTTCCAGGAACATTGACAAGCACATCATTGATGAGAAGAAGTGGATCTTCGAACTTGGCAGCCTCACGGTTGTTGCTTTCAAATTGAACAAGCCTTCAATGAAAACTAGGAAGGTTATTCAGCGGGCACTGCAGAGAGCGCCTTGCTTCAAGCTATGCTCTTCTGTCTATGCTTTCCCTCAATTGAGGAGACTCAGGACAATTGGACACAATTACGGGAGAGACGAGATCACCACCCCAAGAGGATTCGTTGACACCCTGAATGAACTGGGAAGCAGACTGATAAGATTATCGAGGATAGTTGTCGTGGATCCTTCTATGAGTAGGTTTCTTGTTGAGCGCATGAAAGCAATTCGAAGGGCACAATGTAGGAAACTAATTCAGGCTTGCAAGAATCTATCAACCTTCATCCGGTTGCAAGGAGAATACTTCCCTACCAAGACCTACAGACCGAGACTTTCCGAGATAAAATATAGGTATCGAGCCATACGAAACGTACTAAACTTCTTCAGAAAGGAAATGAACATCGACATGAGAAAAGAGTTAGCCAAGGTAAGCAGAGCCATAGGTCATTGTCGCAAGACCCTCAAAGAAATAGAGGAGACGAAAGCGGTCATTCCAATCAGATCTGCCAATTACTAGAAAATGAGAACAGTGAACGTAGGTAGCGGAGAAAACGTTTAAAAGCGAGTGATGTCATTAGGATTTTCTTACTCGCTCGATGCACAAGGAGGGTCTCAGATAAGTAATGGGAAACCTAGAGTTCTGCCCAAAGTGTGGAAAACTACTCCTCCCCAAGAAAGAAGGTAGAAAGATCATACTGAAGTGCAAGAACTGCGGAGCATCCTATCAGCCGAAGGACTTGGAGGCTTACAAGCTGAAGGTTATGTTGCCCCGTGAATCAAAGGAACGACTGATTGTTGTGGAAAGCAAGGTCAAGAGGAGAGGACTAGAACTAACCGAGGATGAACGAGTTGAAGCCTATCGACAAGCGCTTGACTATTACCAAGGCGAAGAGGAGACACCCGAAGAATAGTCAGTGAACAAGTCGAGGAGTAGAACCGCTACCACGTTTTATGGACATTTCGTACTCATCGACATGTATCCGCGCGTCTACTTCTAGCTCAGGCTTGTTTACCCTGTCACTTCTGCGAGAATAAACTCTGGAATCGCCTTGATCAAAGTCTGTCTGTAGGGACGGATGCCAGCCAGTATATCTGTGACTTTTCTATTCAAACTGCTTCTCAGTGGAGTCTCTTTCTTGAATATTCCACTCATGAATCCTCTTCTGTTTGCTACTCGTTGGAGTAGCCTTCCCCATCTTAGGTCGCTGCCAATAGCTCTTCTCCACAATCGTTCATACCTCCCTAGATACCTTGCAGATAGATCGTTAGCTTTGATCGCTTGTGAAGCGATTTGACCCGCTATCCTCCCTGCCACCATTGAGTAATATAGTCCCTCACCCGACACCGGTGAGCAGTGTCCCGCAGCGTCGCCTGCTACAACTAGACCATCGCCATATGTAGGTGAAATCGGTCCTGACAGAGGGCATAATGCGGTCTCAGTTCTAAGTATCTTACCGCCCTCGAGTTTTCTGCTGGCAATGGGATGCTTTATGACAAAGTAGTTCAAGTAGTTTTTGAGGCTGCCTTTCACCGCTGAGAGGAGGGCGCCGACTCCAACCGTGATCAAGTTGTTTTTTGGCGCTATCCACGCGTATCCAAATGGGGATATGTCACGTCCGTAGTAGACTTCGTTCCTGTCACCGATTCTTTGCTCAATCATACTATTCTCCAATCCGATCTGGTACTGGACACAAAGACCGAGTTCATTTGATTTGAAGGATTGGTGAACTCCCGTCTTCTTGACAACCATGGAACTAGTTCCGTCTGCAGCTATCATTAGCGCAGTTCTAACTTTACTTGCTTTTCCATCTACTCCTGTGCATTTTATTTCATAGTTCATGTTCTCTTTTTGGCCCAAGGGGGTCACGTCAACGGCTTTGTTTCCTATGTTTACGATACCGCCCAATTCTCTAACTCGTCCAACCAAATATCGACCAAGGACTCCTCTATCGATGTTTAATGAGATCACATGAGAATAGTCTACCTCCTCTATCTTGTGGTTAGGCATGACTACTCTCATACCCTTGATCTGACGACTCGCAAGTTGCCAAGGGATTCCAAAAGATTTCACCGCATCAATCCGTAGCATCCCGCCACAAGGTTTCATTTCTCCTGGATTGGCGTCTTTTTCGATGACCACAACTTCAATGCCTCGTCTTGCCAGGACTTCAGCCGACATTAGGCCCGCTGGTCCTGCGCCGACAATGGTGACTGTAGCCAAAGCGAGATCAATTCTCCATTCTGGTCAATGCACATGCCATCGAACGATCTCTGCACGCATTTCCTATTTACTTTTTACCTTGGAATCAAATTCGACATCTTTTTATTGTGAACTGACTCTACTACTAGGAAAGAACAGTCAGAAAAGGGGATAGAAACATGGCTGACATTCCTTACCTTGGAGAGATAGTCGCGAGTGTTCCATGGTTACTCCTAGTTGTTGGGGTTCTAACGATCATCTATGCCATAGTTCGCTTCAAGACTCCAAAAGTAACGACCGGACCAGAAGTTGCACTTGGCGTAGTGGGATTCGTAATAGGACTAGCGCTCCCTATAGTTGCGGCTGTATCTTATTTGAATGGTGCTTGGGGTATCTTCACATTGTTCCTACTAATATTGCTCGCCGAAGCACTTGTTCTCGGACCGATCGCCAGAATAATGAAGAAGATCCCAGCGCTAGCCACTGCAGCAATAGGAGCATCAGGAATAGCATACATAGTTGCCGTTGTAGTGGTTGCAGCCATTCCCTCTTGGCTTGCACCTTATATCGCTCCATATTCTCAATGGATCATGATCGCAATCTTCATAGTGATCGCGTTGTTCTCATTCATGATAATCCTTTTCGCAAGAGGACTTGTAGAATTCACGGGACTGGTTCTTGGAGCATGGCCTATAATGATGATACTAGGCGTAATCTGCATTGCTCAAGGTGCGTTGCTACTTGCTCATATGAGCCTTTTGCAGTTCATAGAAGGCGCTGTAGCTCTGCCACCATGGTTGACGTAGTAGGACACAACGGTAAGAATTGGTTCAGGGAAAACCAAAGTTGGCGACCGTCAATCCCATTCCCCCTTATTTTTGATTATCATCTTGAACGTGATCCTTTGACTACTCTTAATTGTGTGGAAACCGATCCACTTGTAACTGAAGTAATAGAGTCATCTTGGGAAGAAAATGCGGATCAGGAAAGGAATTGAAATAGTTGAAAACTACCCTGCAATATTCATAGAACCCATAGATGCCCTTGTAATAGCAGACCTGCATCTTGGGTTCGAACGAGAACTAGCTAACAGTGGGATCTTCTACCCACACTTCCAATACCAAGACATCAAGGAATCAGTCAGGTCAATCATCGGCAGAGTCTCCCCAGGACAAGTTATAGTCAATGGTGACCTGAAACACAAGTTTGCTGAAAGAACCACGCAAGAGTTGAACGAAGTAGTCGACCTACTTACCTATCTTACCGAAAGCACTGAGAAAGTTATTGTTATACGGGGAAACCACGACAATTTCGTGAAAGGTTTGTTCAGAAGGTTCCCGAAAGCCGAGTTCATCCAGGAAACCTATGTTGATGGGGACATCATGTTTATGCATGGACATGAGGTTCCACTTGGAATCGACTCACTGAAGTCCCATTTGATAATAGTAGCTCACGAACATCCGGCTATCGCACTTAGGGACGACGTGGGAGCAAAAGTGAGATTGAGAGCACTTCTGGTGGGATCCACATACTCAAGAAAGGACTTGATAGTTTTACCAGCGTTCTCACCTATCTCTCTGGGAGTTGAGATCAATCTAGTCACCTCCGAGGATCAGATAATCTCACCATTTCTGAAAGATGAGGCCTCACTAATGAGAATGAAAGCGTACGGAATAGACGCGAGGTCGGGGATCTTCAGTTTTCCTGAATTACGATTCTGGTGTGGAACAGAACCAAAGAAAAAGCTTCTTCGTAGAGGCTGAGATGTCGAAGCAGAGAAATCAATACCTTCATGTCCCACTAGCATTAATTTTGCGCACATCAACGATCCAGAAACAATAAAATCGCAGTGCCACTATCATAAGTAACTTAGAACGCTTAGCTAGGTAGATTCAATTTGCGTGCGAAGGCATTTTGTCCAGGTCACATTACGGGTTTATTCGAGATCTGTGATGAGTTCAACGAACCGCTAAAACGCGGTTCCCGTGGTGCCGGCGTATCAATCAAGATGGGAGTAACAACAGAGGTCACCATAGAGGAATCAAGTTCAACTAGAATTGAGGTCAACATCAATGGCAGGGTTTCCTCGGCTCCAGTAACGATGAGCGTCACTAACCAAATGCTCAAGCTGAAGAGAGACACCGGCAAAAAGCTGATAACAGTTAGCCATGATAGCCAAGTACCTGTGGGCTGTGGGCTCGGTTCAAGCGGAGCAGGAGCATGGGGAACCGCTCTTGCGCTGAATCACTTACTAAAACTCAACCTAACTCATGACAAAGTTGGTCAGATAGCGCACCAAGCCGAGGTTGAAAACAAAACGGGGCTCGGCACCGTCGCTGCTCAGCAAAAAGGTGGGATTGAGATACGAACTGAGCCAGGTGCTCCAGCAATCGGACACGTGGATCAAGTTCCCTTTGACCCAGATCTTCGAGTAGTGTTCAGCTCGACGGGTCCCATCTCAACGAAAAGCATGCTTTCTAACCCCAAGATAAGGATGAAGATCAATGAGTTTGGGGGAGAATTGGTTCAAGAGTTTGCTAACAATGCTTCTCCCAGAGAGCTCATGCGTCTCTCACGGACATTCTCAGAGGAGACTCAGTTGCTATCGAGGAACCTGCAAACAGGACTAAAGCTGCTTGATGAGCATGGATTCCCCAGCTCTAGCATGGCATTGTTCGGAGAAACAATCTTCTCTCTCGTGTGGGTAGATGAAGTTAAAGATGTCCTTAGGGTTCTCAAGACATGGAATAAGCGAGGTGGAACGTTCTCGGCTGAGATCGATGCCATAGGAGCAAGGCTAGTGGAGTGTGAACGAGACGAGTAAGATCCCTGAAACACACCCAAGAGCAACTTCACTAAAGATAAGGGAGCGCTTGATCGAGGGATTCAAGGAAGGATATGTTACGTTGGCTGGTCTAATAGCACACGGGCGCGGGGAAGCGCTCGACTACATTATAGGCGAAACAAGCACTCCTCAAGCTCTCGTCGCCACGAGAGTAGCTGCCGCTATGATGTTGCTCGCTAAACACCCGGTAGTAAGCGTCAATGGAAACCTAGTGGCCTTAGCACCTGAAGAAACAGCTACATTTGCAGAGGTGACTGATTCGAAAATCGAAGTCAACCTGTTTTACAGAACACAGGAACGCGAAGTAGCTATTGAGAAGGTTCTAAAGCAGGCTGGTGCCAGTGAGGTATTAGGAGTCGCGGAAGCGGCAAGTGCGACGATACCGGAGCTCGGCAGCGAAAGAAGGCGAGTAGATCCACGTGGAATTCTGATTGCCGACACTGTTCTCCTTCCGATGGAAGACGGAGATAGAACGGAGGCCCTCCGCAAAATGGGAAAGACAGTGATAGCGGTCGATCTGAATCCACTCAGCCGGACCTCAAAGGCCGCAAACATAACGGTTGTAGACAATGTCGTGAGAGCAATGCCAAACCTAGTGCTCGAATCTAGGAAGTTAAAGACAGAACCAAAGTCAAAGCTTCAGAAGATAATCAAAGAATTTAATAACGAAAAAAATCTAACAGATTGCCTCAACTACATTGGGACTAGAATTGCGAGGTTGGAGAAGGAAGGACTGTGTCTAGAATTCGATAAAGAGGTTTAATACTCATTTTGCCAATAATATCCATAGTTGGATGCCTCAAGTTCTAACCGAGAGAGCCGCTCACCTTTATTGCCCCGGGAGGTGTTAGGACAGAAATGACTGCAATCTCGCACAAGCAAAACCCTATCCTTCAGGTTGCCCTCGACTTCGAGAACTTACACCGTGCCCTCCAAGTCGCGTCCGAAGCTGTCAAAGGAGGCGTTGACTGGCTTGAAGCCGGGACGCCTCTGATCAAAGGTGAAGGCTTACAGTGTGTGAGGGAGCTCAAAAAGAGATTCCCAGACAAAGTAGTAGTAGCAGACATGAAGACAATGGATACCGGTCGGTTCGAGGTGGAGATAGCAACCAAGGCGGGCGCCCAGATAGTCATCATACTCGCAACTGCTGACGACAGCACTATCAAGGAGGCTGTAGAAGCAGGGCGAAACTACGGGGCACAGATAATGGCTGACCTGATCAATGTTGACAACATGGTTTCAAGGGCAATCGAATTGGAGCGATTAGGTGTCGATTACATCTGCGTTCACGTTGGAATAGACCAACAGATGAGAGGCATGAAAGCCGAGAACGTCATTAAACAGGTTTCTGAGGTTGTTCATGCCCCTATTGCCGCGGCCGGTGGCATCAACTCAGAAAATGCCCCCACCCTAGTTGAGGCTGGTGCTCAAATAGTGATTGTTGGGGGCGCTGTCACGAAAGCTGAGAACGCGGAAGAAGCAACTAGGACCCTTAAGCAGGCCATACTTACTAGGAAGCCCGTTGCTACGAAACTATACAAGAAGTACGGCGAGGAGGAGATCTTCAAAGTCTTCAAAATGTGCTCGACGCCCAACATATCTGATGCGATGCACAGGCGTGGGGAGATGAAGGGGATACATCCGGTAGCGCCCGGTCTGAAGATGGTTGGACGAGCCGTCACTGTTAGGACGTATCCTGGTGATTGGGCGAAGCCTGTTGAAAGCATCGACATTGGAGGCAAGGGAGACGTAATAGTGATTGAGGCTGGCGGGCATGGTCCAGCTGTATGGGGTGAACTTGCGTCATGGAGCTGTAGAATTCAGGGGATAGAGGGAGTCGTGATAGACGGGGCAATAAGAGACGTTGAAGATATTCGTGAAATGGGTTTTCCCGCATTCTCACGCCTAATCAGCCCAACGGCAGGTGAACCCAAAGGCTTCGGCGAGATCAACGTTGAGATAACATGCGGGGAGGTTAAGGTGAAACCCGGCGACTACATAATCGGCGACGACAACGGAATAGTGGTCGTGCCTAAGGAATCCGGTGTCGAAGTTGCTAACAGATCGATTGACGTTAGAGAGAAAGAGAATAGAGTGCGAGAGGAAATAAAAAGAGGAAGCACTCTCTCAAAAGTTCAGAAGCTTAAGCAATGGGAGAAAGTCATTGGTTGAAGGAGAACCAGAAGAACAGCTTATTCTACTCTCATGATTCATGTTGAGTGATAACCATAACGTGGCGGGGTAACCTTGCGACTAGTTGTCCTCGGAGCTGGGGCCATAGGCAGCCTTCTAGGTGGAATGCTGTCAGAAGCCGGTTCAGATGTTATCCTTGTCGGAAGGCTTCCTCACGTCAAGGCTATTCAATCGAAAGGGCTACATATTGACGGGGTTAGTGGGCGAAGGACAATCAGAGTCACGGCTCGCGAAAAACTGTCAGCAGTCGGAGACCAAGTGGACATAGTTTTGTGCACGGTAAAAGCTTACGACACTAGGCAAGCGGCCATCGACGCGAAACCCTTAATCGGTAAGGAATGTCTTTTCCTATGCATACAAAACGGGCTTAACGTTGAGAATGAAGCCGTTGAGATACTTGGCGCCAACAACGTAGCTAGAGGAGTAACCAATAATGGCGCTCTCTTTGTCAAGCCCGGCTACATTAAACATACGGGACTGAGTGATACGATCATCGGTTGCCCAAGCGAGCGGTGGCGGAACAGACTCGAGAAGTTGACAAATGCCCTAAACGCTGCAGGTCTACCTGCAAAGATAACAAACGACATACAAGAGGTTGTATGGTCTAAGGTTCTAATAAACGTTGGAATAAACGCTATAGGTGCAATAACCCACCTCAGGAACGGAGAACTCCTCAGAGACGCGAGCCTAAAAGCCTTGATGAGATCAGCCGTGCAGGAAGGGCTAAAGGTCGCTCAGAAACTTGGAATACACTTCTTTGAGGACGTTGTTGATAAGACCTTCAAGGTTGCTGAGGCAACAGCCTTAAACAAGAATTCAATGTTACAGGACGTAGAAAAAGGAAAAAGAACCGAGATAGAGTTCATAAACGGAGCCATCGGAAGGACCGGCGAAAAACTTGGTATCGCCACACCAATCAACAATACGTTAACAGCGCTTGTAAAAGGACTGGAATCTAGGAGGACTTCTTAGAACGAGTATAGGCAACCGGAGCGTATGAGGAGAGACGGGCTTTGGAGGAGCAAGGAATTCCTGCCCAGAAAATCCTAGAAGAACTTGATGAGCGCACCAAGTGTGACTTCTCATACGACACTGGCCGAATACTTGGATCAATGATTTCAAAGCCACATAAGTTCGCGGTGGAAGTCTACTCGAAGTATATTGAGAAGAACCTCGGAGACCCTGGCCTCTGCCCTGGGGTGGTAGCAATAGAGAAAGATGCCATAAGAATGATGGGAGCACTGCTCCACCATCCAAACGCCTCTGGAAACATTGTCACAGGAGGAACCGAAGCCAATTTAATGGCGATGGCAGTTGCTAGGAACATGAGGCGTGATGTGGCTAAACCAACAGTTGTTGTGCCCGAATCAGCTCATGTTTCGTTCGACAAGGCTAGCTGCCTACTTCGTCTTCGCACTGTCAAAGTGGGACTTACCGATTCTTTCCAAACAAACGTTACTGAACTGAGAAAGTCGATCACCAAGGACACTGTTGCCATCGTATCCGTAGCTGGGACAACAGCGCTGGGTGTCGTCGATCCAATTAAGGAGATATCTGAAATAGCAGAAGAAAACCACATATTTCTACACGTCGACGCAGCCTTCGGAGGATTCGTTCTCCCATTCCTCAAGGAACTAGGCTATCCTGCGCCGGACTTTGACTTCAAACTCAAGGGCGTCTCCTCGTTAACAGCTGACCCACACAAAATGGGTCTATGTCCTATCCCTTCAGGAGGAATACTATTGAGAAAACGGAACTACATTAAGTACAATGCTGTGAAGGTTCCATACTTAGCCGGAGGTATAGCAACTCAGGGGACAATCGTCGGCACACGAAGCGGGGCATCCGCATGTGCTGTCTGGGCTCTAATGAAACACATGGGTCGTGAAGGATTTAGAAGCGCTGTCAAACACTGCATGGAGCTTACGTATCATCTTGCAAGAGAGATTGAACTTTTGGACGGGGTTGAACTTGCAGTGCCGCCCACACTCAACATAATAGGAGTCAAGTCAAAGAAGTACTCGATCCGCTCCATCTGGAAAAAACTCAGGGAGAGAAGATGGGCTGTTGGCGGACTTAAGGGATCACTCCGCATAGTAGTATTACCACACATTGAGCGCGAGCATGTCGATATATTTCTTGAGGATCTGAAAACAGTTCTTCAAGAATTAGGAAGATAAAGTCTGATCCTCCCCGACTAGGCACATGCTTCAAGTTGTGCCATATTTCCTTGAACCGCTACACGAACATTTCCACGTATTTGGCTGCAAGCTTGATGTGTTCGCCACCATGATCCAGAACGGGATTCATGTGTCCAGGAAACAAGTGCTTCACATCCAAGGTTGTAAGCATCTTTATTGACCTTACCAGGGCCTCTGGTTCACCTGTCGGGAAGTCAACCCTCCCGAAGCTTCCATCAGCAAACACTGTATCCCCGGAGAAGAGTATCCTATTCTCCTCGTCAAGCAGGCAGATACTGCCCGCAGTGTGCCCAGGAGTATTCATGACCTTCAGTCTCCTTCCACAAATCTCGATAGTTTCTTCGTCTTTGAGCCTGACATCAACCTTTGTTGGAGGGAAACTAAGCCCCATCATTGTCGACAAGATAACCGCGCCCTTCCCCGTCTCAATGTACGGGGCTTCCCCCTCATACACATAGACTTCTGGTGAACAATCCTTCACAATCTTGGGGAGCCCACCTGAGTGGTCTATGTGAACATGAGTAAGGATGACTTTTCTGATGTTTTCTCTCTTGAGCCCAAGTGACTCAACTAGCCTATAGATACCTGAGATGAAGATCCCGGTACCAGTGTCGATTAAGGCCACATCATTTCCTTTGTTTAAAACGTAAACGTTGGCGTCGAACCCAGTTCCTTGAACCAAATATACTCCTTCAACTAGCCGCAAGTCAGGTGCCTCCGATTCATTGGGATTGCATACAGTGCCTCATGTGTGGTAGTTAGTCCACACGTAGGTTTGCGAAGTAATAAGACAACTCAGCGCCGAAGTAATGAATAATAGATATATTAATTTAGGTAGTGAATCAAAGAACCTACAGGGCTACGGTTCTAATATAGCTTTGTCAGGAGTGAATTCGTCATGTCAAAGAAAGAACCTTTTGTCGAGTCTTTGGAGCGAGATCTTACAAAGTTGAAGAACTCTTCAGGGTCAGAGGGAGTCTTCATAATATCGAAGGAAGGCTTGCCAATAGTAAGCGTCGGACCTCAAGGCGAGGATGCTCTCGAGATAATCGGGCCGATTTCATCCTCACTTGTTCAAGTCCTAGACGACAAGAGAAGGAAACTATTCTGTTACTATCTCGGTGAGGGAGTTCTGCTAGCGGCGACATCAGATGAGAAAGGGAAATTCAAAAAAGTAGAGAAATGGGCAATGAAGCATTACAAAGAGATCTACGAAAAATTCCTGAAATAAAGATACTGAGATCGCAAGAGTGAGAAAGGATAGGTGAAGAGAACCTTCCCCATAATCAGAAGGGTAGTGAAAGGGTGGTGAAGTCGTGGGCGAACAGACTGCTGTTGAAGATATAATAGAGGCGACAATTGAGATGATCCTTCAGGCCGCGAGGGAGATCCTCGGAGGGGATCCAAAGGAAAAGAAATCAAAGGACGGTTCAATCACCCTTACCAAGAACGTGTCCCAGTGCCCACCTCAGATTAAGATAATCCCCGTCAACAAGAGTAGGTTCCGAATTGTATCAACGTCCCTGTGCAACATTAAGGACTGTGACTACTGGCAGCGGTGCGCGAATCTCGACAGCGCGAACTTGCAGGAGCTAAAGGAAGCCGTTGCCAAGCTCCAAGGGAAAATATTGCCACGTGGCGAGAAGAAATGGGCTATGAGAGGAGACACAAGCGGACACGTGGTCGAAGACGCCCTTCGGAAGTAGACTGAAAAGAACTCGGGGAAAACCTAGACTCGCCAAATAGCATGGGAGCTGTGATTGCAAATGGAGCGCCACACGGAGAGGCTGACGTACATCGAAGTTAAGGAGCTAATTCAGAAGGGAAAGGACACAGTAATCCTACCGATTGGAACAATGGAAGCACACGGACCACATCTTCCATTATCTACCGATGTCTTAATCCCCGTCAGCTTAGCGGAAAGGGTAGCAGATGCTGTAGACGGACTAATTGCTCCCCCAATCTACTATGGCGTAACGCGCACTTTGCTTGCTTATTCAGGCTCACTGATGATACCTTCTGAAGTGTTCAAAGAATACGTAAAGGCCATACTGATAAGCTTCGCCAGGCACGGTTTCAAGAAAGCCATCGTGATAAACGGTCACGGCGGACACTTAAATGAGTTAAAGGAAATTGCCATCGAAGTTTGGACCAAGTCTCAACTTAAGACCGTGATGTTTCACTGGTGGATCGCACTAGATGAATTCACGAAGGACTTCTTCAAGGAGCGGAGTGGGCACGCTGCCATTGACGAAACAGCTATGATAATGGCCATTGACGATAGTCTAGTAAAGAAAGAGCTCTACTCAGAAGAAGCCTTGGCCACCAACATGCAAGGCGTTGATATTTATCCCTTTCACGGATCGGTAATCCTATACAACAGAGGTGAAGGACTTCCAACATTCGATATGGCGAAAGCAACCGAGTACTTTGAAGGAGTTGCCAGAAAAGCCACAGAGATAATCAAAGAGATTGTAACTAAATGGGACAAGATATGATTTTGAGTTACACACGGGTTGCTTCAGCGAGGCTTCCTATGGGGTAGCCCAAGTGATTTCTTAAATGTTTCCTCAAATCTTTGTTTGACTTCTCCTATTGTAAAAGTGTGATCTTGAGGACCCTCCCCTTCAACTACAAAAGAGCCAACCACAGCTCCAAGTTCGGCGGAATCCTCAAGGGAAAGCGAATTGAGGAGTCCCGCTATTAACCCAGCACGGTAACCGTCTCCCGCCCCAGTGGGGTCATGGAACACTCTGGGTTTTGCTATCGGTATCTGCTTGGTGTAACCCTTACCATAAAGTTTTGATCCTCTTACCCCTTCTGTAACAATTATGTTCGGAACTCTTGTGAGAAGATTCTCGATCGATAGACCCAGCTTCGCTGTTATCATTCCGATTTCGTGAGAATTCGCGATGAGCAACTTGGAGACAGGGATTATGCCCATTAATTGCTCTGGTGTGAATGCGGGAACAACTTGCCCAGGGTCGAATATGAATGGTATGCCCAGTTTAGTGAGTTCCCGTGAGTAGCTTACGAGGGCATCTACTGGATTAGGTGCCACTATTGCGATCTTCACTTTATCAATTGTGTCCCGAATTGCTTCTTTAACCGATATCTTACTTGCCTGCTTAAGAGCGCCGGGATGGAATATTGTAAGTTGGTTGTTTGTCGCGTCGCTGATTATGTATGCGGCCGCCGTGCGCTCCTCAGGATTCCCTATTAACCTTAAATCGACGCCTATTCTTTTCAGATGCTCGTCATATTTCATTGCCACGAGGTCGTCGCCCGCTGAGGAAACAGCAATCGCTTTCTCTCCCAGAAGAGCTAGGTTGTATGATATGTTCCCAGCGGTTCCACCGAATCTGACCCTTACACTGGTCACATTGAATGAGCCAGTCAGGTTGTGATCGGCGTCCGGGAGAATCACATCCTTAAACCGTCCATCAAACTTCATGATGTAGTCAAAGGCTATCGAGCCAAGAACTAGCGCTACGTTAGTCACGTTTAACACCGCCGCGGAACAAAGCGAATGTGGTGACATTCTCCTTAAGGATGATTTGTTGGTCTGGAAAAACTGGTAGCTTCTCACTGCTATCATTGGTGGGGGAGGATGAGATATCGGATTCTGCTAATCTTAGTAAACCTATTCCTCTTTTTGTTCTTTCCTTTCTATCTGCTCTATCACGGAGAATATATCCGAGAGCTTCTTTATCTCAAACTTGGGAATACAATCAGACGTAGAAGGCTCCTCAGTTCGTAGCTCTCCCCTCCTCATCCTAACGGATACGACCCCAGATTGATTTGCGGCCTTTATCTCCTTTTGTGTTCTTGCACCAACGAAGATAGTTTCTTCAGGTTTCGAATTTAGAAGATTCAATATTTCTTTGAAGTCTTCGGGAAGCAACTTGTCTCCTACATTCAATGTGACTTGGTGAAATAGGTGTTGAAGCCCAAGTCTTACGAGCTTCTCCCACTCTTTCACTGGTTTACCGTAGGAAATTGCCCCAATGCAATATCTTCTATCGCGAAGGGAGAGCAACGTTGGAACAGTTTCAGGAAACGGTCTTAGGAAAGCGAATTTCGTGTCATGGTAGGCGGCTATAGCAGCAGCTATGACTCTGTCTGTTCGTTTTACCCCAAGTCTCTCGAGAGCGACGTCAAAGTGCTTGTCGAAATTATCACCATACTCGACTACAGCGCTCTTCAACGCATTGTAAGTGCTTTCAAAATCAGTTGGAACTCCGGCTTCTAACATGGCCTTGACTGCATTAATCCTTGCCATATAAAGCTGGAGTGAAGCATCATACAAAGTATCATTAATTCCGAATAGAACGCATTTGACTTTCATGTCTAGAATCTCACTACCTTACTCAACTTCTCTGGCTTATCAGGGTCGAGACCTTTCTTGATGGCTATATGAAATGCGAAAAGCTGGATGGGAACAATATAGACTATTGGAGAGAAAATCTCATCAACCTTTCTTTCGACGTCGATACAATGGTAGTACCCTTCACCCACCTTCGTTTCATCTCCGTAGCATGAGACCAAGATAATGTTTGCTCCGAGTTTCTTGAAATTGTCCATGATCCTAAGCGACTCTTCCCTCCCCTCTGATTGGGGCATGAAGACAATAATTGGAGTTCCCTCACTGATCAACTGCATTGGTCCATGGATAAACTCCCTTGTCGCGAAGCCTTCAGCAAAGATCCCAGCCGACTCCTTAAGCTTGAGAGCCCCCTCAAGGGACGTAGCGTAGTTCGGCCCACTACCCAACAAGAAAATGAAGCTGCTCGACTTCAATTTCTCAGTGAGTTCTTTCACATTGGGTTCAGAAACTGAAATCGTCTCCTGAACGTAGTGTGGAACATCAACTATCATCTTCTTGAGTTTCGAAAGTGTCTCTTCGTCAGAGACATTCTGCTTCTCGGCGGACGCTAGAGCTATGGTGAACATCGCGGCAAGCTGAGAGGTGTACGTCTTGGTGGCAGTCACAGCCTTCTCTTCGCCAGCGTAGGTGTGGACAGTCAGGTGTGCGAGCCTAGTCAGTGAGCTGCCTGGGGTATTAGTTATTGCGACTACTCTTGAACCATTGTCCCGAGCAACTGTTGCAGCGCTCAAGACGTCCGCGCTTTCACCAGATTGGGAGATGGCGAAGACTAAGGACTTTTTGCTCGCAGAGTGAGGAACCCAGTACTTAAACTCAGAGGATGGAATAACTGACGTAAAGGTTTTCATGACAGTAGCCATTGCGTATTGACCCGCAAGCCCTGCATGATAGCTCGTCCCACTACCAGTAATATAGACCAAGTCAAAGTCGCTCAGCGGATAAAGCTCCGCGAGTTTTCTAGCCTCTGGCGCGCTCTTCTCCAGAGTTCTCTTGATTGCTTCTGGTTGCTCGCGGATCTCCCTCAGCATGAAATGCGAGGAACCATTTTCTCCGCTCATAGCCAAGAATCCCGCTCACTTCTCCAATAGTTAAGGTAATTAAGTACTCAGTGCCTATTCCCTTTTCGAGATACATAAATCTGGAAGACTAACCTTAATAACAATTTGGATTCAAGGAGGCTGAGTGCACAAATGGGCGTCTTCCTAGTCCTCGGTGCGAGTTGATTCTGTTCAGCACGGAAGTTGCGTTTTCTTCTCTCGGATTTCTTTTGCGGAATTTCTCGTGGCTTATGTGGTTTGGTAATCCGCGTTTTTTCGGTATGGTATTTGAAGTCCACGTGTGGCGGTTTCCCGTTGCGGTTTACGCGCGTAATGCGTGTGACCGCTCTACATCATGATTCTTTCTGTGTCTTTTTCGGTCAGGCGTAAGTGATTTTAGTTTCTGTGTCTATTGATTTATGCAATCCTGATTGACTTGAATGGAAGTGTGTGTATGCACCCAATCGGTTATCATTGTCCTAAGTGTGGGTCTATAGATGTGAAGGTGAAAGAGGATGACTATTACGAGTTCCCAGGAGCAGGCAAGAGAGTTCATTCTGACATCAGATTAGTTTGCTGTAAGTGTGGCGAGATTTTCAGCATTTATGAGGAAAGACGCGCTTCATGGGGGTCAGACCATCCGGCTGATACGGCTGGCGCTTATCATGATGGTCGCCCGTTCTTTGACTTGCGTGAGGGAGAGAGGTGAAGGTGGGAGAATTTGATGTTTCTAAGTGGAGGGCGGCATACCGTGAGGCTGAAGTCAAGATTGTGGAGGGCAAAATCGCGATCTCTCGGTGCCTGAGTGAAGCAGAGGAGCTTGCTTCGAGAGGGAAAGTAGATCTATCTAACAAAGTTGTGTGGAAGGAATTATGGGATGGATTGGGAGGATTTCTCTATATCGAGCAGCTTTTTCCTGATTGTGAGAAGCTGAACAAGGATTTTGTACGGCTTCTCGATAGGCATGATCCTAATCGGAGTATCCCTAGGGCCCCCATTTTGTATCGCTTGGGGATCGTGCAGTTGAATCAGGGGAATTATGATGAGGGAATCCTAAATATTCTCAACGCCTTGGATGAGGATGAGAGACTCTATGGCAGAGAAAAGGCATCGCGGAAGGTCGCCGCCCAGACGCGCGACTACTTGAGGGCTTCCACTGCTTCGATGATCGATCGAGAGTATACGAGCGAACTCAGAGCTAGGGTGAAATTGGACAACCGCAAGAAGACCTCCACCGAAGACATTTTAAACAGTCTTCCTACTGGTGCTCAACTTTTTCTCTCTAGGTCAGTGAACGTTGTTCACAGCGTTCCATTTCAAGCTGACATATATTCAAGGGTATTGATGTTTGATAACCTGAAGACACTCTGCTTGCTCTTGGAGAACTCGTTGAAGACAAGAGGAAGGGGTTTAACCCTAGGGTATCTGATACATTCAGTGTTTGAAGGAGAACTGTGGGAAAAGTGCTTCTGGGATAACATGGATTTGACAAGTTTCAGGGTTCCGACGGTTCCCCCTACTAGTGGAACTCTAAGGGAGTTCGAGAGTCAGCTGATGAGAATTGAGGCTCGTGATTATGTGCGCTCTTCGCAGTCCATTTCTGGACAGGATGCGTTTCTGGTTCACGCATTCCTTAAGTCCACGCTTCTCAGGAATATGACTGCACACCTTTTTGACACAAATGCCAGCATACTGAGGGATGTCTCAACCTACAAAGACGCGTTCAGAGCCGTCATGCTAAGCCTGCTTTACTCACTCCATTATCAGTCCCAGAAAAGTCTCTCTTAACATAGTTTGATACGCGTTTCACAGGAAGTAAGTGATGCATGGTGAAAGGACAATCCAAGACACTTTCTTGACATTGCCTCCAGTATGTTTAATTCAACTCGTGATTCCCCTGCGGATGTCGCGTTTTTTGGCGCTGCGGTCGGTCCTCCCTCTGACAGGGAACCCCCGACCTCGCGCCCCGTGCATCTATGCATGATATATGGCTCGCCGCTCCGCCTTCGGCTCCGCTCTAGGCGACATCCGCGAAAAAGAACATCTGTCAAGTTGCCTCGGCTACTTCTTTTCTCCTTGCTTTATCCAGTTTCTTATTGCTTCTTCGATGGCTTTGGCTATGTTTCCTTTTTTCATGCCGTAGCGTTTGAAGACTTCTTCTCTGAACCTTTTTTCAAGTTCTTCTGGGAGGTTTACGTTTATTCTGACAGTCACTTTTCCTCACTGCTCGACTTTGTACACTTATGCTTTTATATGCTTATTGCTTTAAGTGTAAAGCTTATATGCCTCTAAGTGTTTAAGTGTATACGGTGACACACACGATCGCGCCAAACCCACCGATGAACGCCGACGCCTTGACCCGAGAAGAGCGAAGCTACCTTCTCGGGTTGTACTTGACTGACGGCTACTTGAGCAAGGAGGGCAAGAATGAATCACGCGAGAAGATCTACTATTTCCTTCAGGCAAATGAGGGTGAGATAGCGGGCAGGGTTGTTTCTCTCCTTCGGAAAGCGTCGTTGAAGCCTCACATAGGCTACTACGGGAATACGGTCAGAGTCTTTGCCAGTTCCGCGAACCTCGACAAGTTCTTCCCGAACAAGGCGGCTCTCCTAGAAGACGTTTCCGCTAGAAGAAGGTTCTTTGAGGAAAACGGCTTGCTATCTAGCTTAGAGAACCGCGTCGCGTTCTGCGCTGGTCTCCTCGATGGTGACGGCTCATGCAAAGCACATCTATCAAAGCCTTATCCCGCGAAGAAGAACAAGAACTTAAGCTGTGTTGGAGCGTATAACGTCGCATGGTTTTTCTGCCAGATCAAGTACCCCTTTCTATTGAACTACTTCCATGAGTTTGCGGAATCTCTTGCTACAGAATCTTCAGGTTTCGCCTACCGCAAAGGGGCGCTGGAAGCAATATACTTCAGAAAGAGGGGCATGGAGGCACTGCTGAAGGCTGGAATTGCGAATTGGTCTTGGAAGGTCAGAAAATGCGCCGAGTCCATCTCCAAACTAGTTGAGGAGCGAAGACGGGTAAGGGAGAAGGAGAACCTTGAGAGGGCGAAGAAGGTCGGAGAAATCGGGATGAAGCTCAGGGATGTCGCTAAGATGTTTTCTCTCCGAACGCGGCAATTACAAAAGTGGTATAGGCGCGGGTCTCTTCGCGCTACACTTTTACGTGAGGGCACTGGCTTAGGTTACCTCGTGGTGCCTTGGGGGGAGATCGAGAGGCTTAGGAAAATGGAACATGATAAAAGATGGGCTAGATCATCACTCTCTTGTTCCACTTCATATATATGGACTTGCTAATGGAAGATTCAAGGCTACAGAGATCAATGGTACATCAGGCGACTTGATGACAAAGAGAAAGTTCAGACTCTCCTCGAAGAGTACAGGATCTGTGCAGAGTTATACATGAATGAGAATAGAGTTCGTTGGACAAGGTACGAGATTCATCTTGCGCTGAGTTCCGGTCTTATCACAATATGGATATACTTTGTCGGTCTTCCAGCAT